>Ga0041059_1002299_pt1 | contig 14442 bp, 11 predicted proteins | sample AraColnosormetaG_FD_56232 | JGI IMG/M metagenome (GOLD analysis project Ga0041059, IMG submission 56232) | Arabidopsis roots microbial communities from North Carolina, USA - Col MF nosort | ecosystem: Host-associated > Plants > Roots > Unclassified | place: USA: North Carolina | collected...
TCTCTCTCTCTCTCTCTCTCTCTCTCTCTCTCTCTCTCTCTCTCTCTCTCTCTCTCTCTCTCTCTCTCTCTCTCTCTCTCTCTCTCTCTCTCTCTCTTCTCTCTCTTCACGTTTGGTGGAAGAAGAGCACATGGGGACACGTGTAACACAATTCTCTTACCTCCACGCGCCGTCGTCACACATGGCGGAGCAGTTACTGAATCAATTCATCTCCGCAGTGATATCAAAGTCGAGACATTTGAATCATTTGAAGCAAGTTCAGTCCTTTATGATAGTTTCTGGACTAAGTCATTCACATTTCCTCTGTTTTAAGCTTCTTCGTTTTTGTACGCTTCGTCTCTGTAATCTCTCTTACGCTCGCTTTATCTTTGATCGTTTCTCTTTCCCCAATACGCATCTTTACGCTGCCGTTTTAACTGCTTACTCTTCTTCTCTTCCTCTTCATGCTTCTTCAGCTTTCTCCTTCTTTCGTCTCATGGTTAATCGTTCTGTTCCTCGGCCTAATCACTTTATCTACCCACTTGTTCTTAAGTCTACACCATATCTCTCCTCTGCTTTTTCAACTCCTTTGGTGCATACCCATTTGTTTAAATCTGGGTTTCATCTCTATGTCGTTGTTCAAACTGCTCTTCTTCACTCCTACGCTTCCTCTGTTTCTCATATAACTCTTGCAAGACAACTGTTCGACGAAATGTCTGAGAGAAATGTTGTTTCTTGGACTGCTATGCTTTCTGGGTATGCTAGGTCTGGTGATATCTCTAATGCTGTTGCTCTTTTTGAAGATATGCCTGAGCGTGATGTTCCTTCCTGGAATGCGATTCTTGCTGCTTGTACTCAGAATGGTCTTTTTCTTGAAGCGGTTTCTCTGTTTAGAAGGATGATTAATGAGCCTAGCATTCGTCCTAATGAGGTAACTGTAGTTTGTGTCCTCTCTGCGTGTGCTCAAACTGGTACGCTTCAGCTGGCTAAAGGGATTCATGCCTTTGCTTACCGTCGTGATCTTTCTTCTGATGTGTTTGTTTCGAATTCTTTAGTTGACTTGTATGGAAAATGTGGTAACTTGGAGGAAGCAAGCTCTGTTTTTAAGATGGCATCCAAGAAAAGTTTAACAGCTTGGAATTCTATGATCAATTGCTTTGCACTCCATGGTAGAAGTGAAGAAGCCATAGCTGTGTTTGAAGAAATGATGAAGTTGAACATTAACGATATCAAACCAGATCACATTACTTTCATCGGTCTTCTCAATGCGTGTACTCATGGAGGTTTGGTATCAAAAGGCCGAGGTTATTTCGATCTGATGACAAACAGATTCGGTATTGAGCCAAGGATTGAGCATTATGGCTGTCTAATAGATCTTTTAGGCAGGGCAGGTCGGTTTGATGAAGCTTTAGAAGTTATGTCCACGATGAAGATGAAAGCGGATGAGGCTATTTGGGGATCACTGCTTAATGCTTGTAAGATACATGGCCATCTGGATTTGGCTGAAGTTGCTGTAAAAAACCTGGTTGCTTTAAATCCTAATAATGGAGGTTATGTCGCTATGATGGCAAATTTATATGGAGAGATGGGTAATTGGGAAGAGGCACGTAGAGCTAGAAAGATGATCAAGCACCAAAATGCTTATAAACCACCAGGCTGGAGTCGGATTGAGATCGATAACGAGGTCCATCAGTTCTACTCTCTTGACAAATCACATCCGGAGACTGAGGAGATATACATGATACTTGACAGTCTGATCTCTTTCTGACACTTTTGGAAGGTCCTAGTTTCTCTATATGACTTGACACAGCTGCACTCTGCTTTATAACAGCGAGCTTCGTGCGAAATTGTTGGTTTGCAATATGTATGGCTTCAGAGAAAAGCAGGCATTTTCTTCATTGATCTACACAGGTTACATACTTTGTTTCTGATACACAAATGCTGGTACGGTAATTTTGTTGTACTGTAAGAAGAGGAACTAGTACGTGATAAGCCAGCAAACAACATGTTGCTTGATTAGAAAGTAAGTCTTGCCATTCCTTTCTAACATGCTATCACGTGGTTTCTTTCTGTGATTCCAGCAAAAAACTTTTAGTTTACAGGTCCATGGACAATCAAACATTCGAGAAGAGGAAGTCTCTTACGCCAAGCATTAGTACTATTTAATTATGATCTTTTAGTTTTCTAACACTTTCCTCATGTATCTTTATTGAGAATGATCAATAAACAAGGCACGCAATATAGAGACTTTGTTACAGAATATATTCGCGTGTAGAACGAGATTACATAGATTCTACAGACATTAAACACGGGTCTTGATTCAACCATAGTTCTTTTGTGACTAAGCAGAACTGACTTTGCCAGTTTGATCCTCTTCGAACGCAATATCAACAACCCTTGGACCTTTGACTTTGTCTTGGGAAAGCTTACTGATGGTAATGGTGAGGCACCGTTTTCAAGTTTGGCCTTGACAGAGTCCAGATCCACATTATCAAGCCTCTGGTGATGACCTTTGTTGTAGTTTTCTTCTCTATGAAGGTTAAGGTGCAAGTCTCTGGTGAATATATATATGCGTGTAATGAAGTGAATAGTGACACAGATTCTTGACAGAGAAATTGAGAATGGTCTACACATAAGCTTGGTTTGAGAATTCAAGGGTCTTCTGTACTGTTCCAGTTCCAGACACTTCATGTCAATCTATAGTGTATGTAGAAGACCCAATACAAAATGGGCCGATGATTCTAGTTTTCTAATCAGGCCCTATTGTCTTATTTCTGCATTGTGTGGTCCAAACAATACTCAAAGACAAAACAAATCTCTTTCTGTTGATCCATGGAGCGGCAATTTTTTAGAATCAGAAGGTGTACCAATGGTTTGAAGTACTTATGACATTTGTTTTACAATTCAGATGCTCGTAACACTTGTGACACTGGAAATATGCAGCAAAACCACTGCATAAACCCAGAGAGGATTCTTAAATATGCGCTAAATTATCGTATAAAATCCGGTAAACCCCGTGTAAATTGACAACATCACTACATTAGTATTATATAATCGTTCCAGACACTTCCTGTTGAGATGAATGATCAACGTTCATATGCTTTCTCTGTTTGCTTGTCTGATTCTTCACCATCTTCATTGTCAAAAACAACCCAAACCATGCTAATTTTGGTCTCCACTGGTAATGAGAAAGGACTGGTAGATGAAAAACTGGCAGAATGCTGTTCTTGTTTTAGTTCATTGCAGGTGATTGCATCTCTTAGGTTGGTGGAAAGAGAGAAACCTCTTTTGCCTCCATAGCTTGAGCATTCCTCTAGTGCTACTATATGATCCATAGAAATGGCTTGCACAGATGGGTAATCCAAGCTTTTCATCCCGGCGAATCCTCTACACTTGTCATACAGGATGCGAAGATCTTGAATCTGTTGAGAAGCTTTTCTCAACATTCCGCAAGCTAAATCTCTCGCGGGTCTTGAAAGATCAAAGAGCATGCTAACCAGCGCGGTCATCCCATCGGAATACGTCATGTAGACTTGGAAACTCTCTTTCAAGATGTTGCCCGTAGCTGCCTGAACCAGATTATCGATAGGCCAGGCATCAACTGGTGAACACTTCAACACCTGTGCAATAAACTCTTGACACTTTGGTAAGATGTGGAACACCAGATCCATGGATTTCTCTTTGTAACGGCTAAACTTTGTACCACCAGACATTACGGGTTCGAGCTTACCAGCTTGGTTGATGATCCATCCAACTCTTTCTTGGAGATAAGCTACATAGTTCTGCAGAAAAACAAAGGATCGAGAATCCAGGCTCATCATGAACCAGGAGCAACCTATTTGAAGATGACCAGATGTGTGTGCAATATGCAATTGCTGCTCGATACTGCGACTGCTACCACGCAAGAGACGGTGAAAGAGTAACAGTGTTTTACCCGCGACTAAGCAATCTCTTGTCTTGGCTAGACGGCGAGAGATCTGTTCAGCAAGAAAAGGAATCGATCCCGGTGTGTTAGAGACAAGGAAGAGTATCTCGTGCATGGTTTTATCATCAACAGGACAATCATCATGGCTAGTGGCTCGAACCACTGCCACTTCAATGTCAAAAAAGGCTTTTTCATTGTAGTTTTGTACAATAGCTCTGCCAATAGATGCATGATCTTTGGCAAGACCAAGAACTTGCCGAAACTTGGCAGATAAATCAAGCCTCATTGATATCTACAGACTAAAAATGACACTATTGGATGTTGGAAATCTTATAAGAAACTGTTTCTGTAATGATGTCTATATATATACAATTAGACATGAGGGCCAAGAGGAGAAAGTTGCCAATAAAAGAAATAGAAACCCCAAGAAATGGTGGTGAGGAATCAGATATTTTCTTTAAAACTTAAAGTAAGGAATTATCCTTGCAAATAGTGTATATTAAACAGGGCCTAGTCCTAACGAAAGTCAAAGTCACTTTAGAGAGATGCTGCTAGTGCTTTATGACTAAAATAGAACGTCCAGAAAAACATCAAACATTTCTTTTTTGAGAGCAGAGTAACTATGGCATCAACATGATTACCAAAGCTGATTATTCACTATACTAATCCGTTGTTAGAATCATAAGATTCATACCAGAGGCAGAGATAAGAGGGAATGAAGGCGAATTGTCGTTGTTCACTTCGTCAGAAGTCAAGAACTCTCGAGCAGACCTTCAGAATTCAGATCCATGTTTAAAATATATCAGGAGTGAGTCAGAATGCACCCACGAGGCTCTAACTCCTGTTGTTTTCTAGATAAAAATGAATAAACAACATTTCTCTCAAGAGTCAACTCCATAAAAGTTATTTCTTTTCCTGTGTGGGGAAGAAAAGAACCTCATTCTACAAGAATCTGATTCTCCTGCATCAAACTCTTTTGCTATTTTCAATGTCCAATATACCTGAGAACATTCCTGCAGGCACTGACCTGTTCTTCTTCATTTTATTGACTGAAATGTTAAGTGTGTTGTAAACGTGTAAATACACTCACTGTAGTCTGTGGCTAATAGAAGAAAAGAAAAGAAACTGATGCATACTAAGCCATAAAGGCACTAGGGTTGTTTGATTAACAAGAGTCAACTCTACATTGCTATATCACAAAGCAATTTTCATATCTCCAAAATGGAGATACCCTCACCGCAAGTATCTAGCAATTGATAACGAAACTTGCATGCAAGGTACAAGCCCTTATAGAGTCTACCATAAAAGCTCTGAAATGCAAAAACATACCAGATTGCCACTTCCACGTACTCTACCAGCGAAATTTAATTCCTTAAATGAAGAGAAAACAAGAACAAAAGCAGAAAGAATAATTAATATAATCCACCATGTTTCCAACTGTATTAGCTTCCAACAACAATCACAACAGTAACCATTTGAACAACCTATAGTATATCATCTCAAATACGTGACTATTTTTATGATGTTAGAAGAACAAATGTTAAACTGAACTCAACATTTCACCTTTTTTTTTGTATACAAAATATGGTGCATAAAATGGTAATCACTGTGCTGCAATCCACATACAACTTGTCGAAGGCCCGAACGTCATCTTTCAAATGCCGATACATCCCAACTATTTGAGAGGCTTTATTCCCTGAAAGCTCAGAGAAAAAAGTTCTTTAGAAACTAGTTAGCATGTTGAAAGTTCCAACAGTGATGATATACCAAACTAAGCAACAGCTACTAAAACAAAAATTGTAAACATGGTTTCAGATTGTTTCGTTGCCCAAGATAAAAGCCTAAACAATTTAAAAAGCAGGACCTTTCAATGAAAAAGGAGAAACACTTTAAGCTATGACTACCTTATTGGCATAATCTTGATAACAAAGTATTTGGATTGGTAATCAACAAACAGTACCTTGGCTGCTCTCATGCTATTGACAGCCATACGAAGACCATCATGGGAGAGTATCAAACGAGATAAGCCACCAGTGCTCAAACTGAAAAACCACATAACAAGATAACTCAAAGTTAAGCAAAAGACAAATACACAGGTTCAAGAAGGATTTGTTACCCCAGCAATTTGGCAGAATCAGCGATAGAACCGTCAGAAGCAGAAATAACATCAAGCAAAGCTTGCATTCCCTGTAGGCAACAAACAAGTGTGTACTTGAGTAAATGAGCAGCTAAGAGAAAGAGAGGGAGAAAGAGAGTGATACATACAGGTACAAATTTAGGATTGTTGGGACCAATCTGTGAACCAGAAGAAGTTCTAATGGTAGACTTAGGAGGTAGAATCTGAAGAAGCTCTGGAGGAGGAGCATAAGCTTCAATGTCCACTTTGTTTCTCACTGGAAAAAGGCAAAACTAGAATCAATTTTTCAAAGTTCAAAGTTCAAAAGAACGAAATTGAGAGAGAATGGGATTGAGACCTTTAATGGCGAGGAGCGTACGAAGACGGTTTAGAGCAGAAGCACGGTTCTTGTGCTGTGAACGATCTTCGACGGCTTGAGCTACGATTCCGGTGGGGAGATGTTTCAGACGCACGGCGGAGTCACGCTTGTTCCGGTGTTGTCCTCCAGGTCCTGAAACTCTAAATGTCTCTAATCTACATTGCTTCATCAATTCTTCATCGGTGAATTTTAAGTAATTAGGACTCTGAACATCCGAAACAACACTAACGGAATCGTTATCGTTACCGAAATCGCCACCGCTACTTCCGCCGTTGACGCCGTCAGACGATGAATAACGGAGAATCGAGCATAATCGAGTACTGAGTCCATCGGATAGAAGAGTTCTGTGATTGTAAATAACAGAAGTAGGAGCCGACAGTAACGGGATACTGCGACGGAGGAGAAGAGGGAAGCGGGCGTGAAAGAGAGCGGCAACGGCCATGATCGCCATGGCAGAAGAACCACCGCGACGGGATTGGTTTCGAGGTGATGACGTATCGTTGGCCCAGCCCAGCCCAGCCCATTAGAAACTATCCATACACTGGGCTTGGCCCATTTAAGTGACTTCATTTTTTCAGTTGAGTTTTTCTTTTGTTTTGGGTTACCGATGCTACTTGTCGATTTTATTGGAAATGTTTTTTTTTATGAATAACGAAATTTTTTTTTTGGCGATAACAAACTTTTATTGCATCTCAAAATTCATTTATCTATTTACATTGGGTACAATAGTATCATTTTGCATCTAGTATAAAATGCATCCCATAAAATATGCATGTCATTATTAATGTTACTAATTTATCATAAACAAACAAAAATACCATATCATGTAAACCAAAAAATATAATAAAAAAAAAGGCTAAGTTAAAATTACTAAACTAAAAAAGGTTAAATAGCAAATAATTAAATTGTAATACACGAAAATTTCTAGTCATTATCGAGTAATGACTATTATAAAAATAGCAAAATAAGAAAAGTAAAATGAAAATAGTTTGATACATTAACATGATTTTTTGTATTTTTTCTTTTAAATGAAGATATTTTGTTAAGAGTGAGATTAATGGATGATTTAATGCACTGTGAAACTTTTAAATTTTTATCACTAAGTTTAGTTATTTTTTTAATGATATTAATTTAGAATGACATGTGGCACTCACTAGTGTGATGATTTGTCACTCATATAGAGAGAGTTGGCCAATTTTCATATATATGATTACTGCCTTTATAAAGATCCTGAATTACGGTAACTATGTGTGCAACATTCGCACATGGTTTCAGCGAATATTTATTGAATTTGACAAGTTTTTATGGGATTTAGATATTTTATAAGAAATTTGAAAGAAAATAAATTCTTTAAAAGAAAAATTGAGCTCAGAAGTGTGGCAATTTTATCTGAGTAATCAGAATAATGCGAAGGACCCAACCAACGCTGAAGCCAATTTCATCACAGCTCATGTGCACCATCCGGGAATCGAACCCTGGACTGTCAAGTGGCAGGCTACAATACAACCACTAGACGACTAATGCTTGTTGTTTGTCTTTATACATTTACGTTACCATCATCTGAACTAAATAAAATAAAACAAAATTTGTCTACGTGTATGTTAGGATCACACATATATAAAAGCATCATAAAACTGTAGATAATTAAAAGTTACAAGGATCATAAAATATATTAAAAGTTTCAATGGTTCAACTTAATATTTACAACTGTTTATGAAGAGTTACATAATCGTAAAAAATATTTATACGGATTGCATCTTTCTAAGAAAAATCCAATTGTAAGATATATGTTGTAACAAAAAATTATATTTACTTAAGGATTGTGATTTACAGTTGCAAAAGACATTTATTGAGATTGTTATTATTATGTAAATTATTTATTTCAAAGAACTTTTGTCACAATAAAAGAGAAGAAACGGGAAGCAACTTGGTTTTATAAAAATAAAGCCAACATGTTCAGATGGTTTCAAGAGCTTGGAGAACGTCAGCCTTGATGTCCTCAAAGTCTTCAATACCAAAACTGAAGCGAACTAGGTTGTCTTGGAATCCATCTTTAAGCCTTTCTTCTCGTGGTATATCCCTAAATCAAACACCAAATACGTTTTTATTATGTAACCAAAATAAACAAAATTATCAATGTTTTAGTGGAAAATCATATATACCAGATCCCTGTGGCGAGTTGGTCCACGAGGCTCTCGCATCCACCAAACGATGCTGCAAGGTAAGGGATCTTCAGAGCATCGATGAACTTGATTGTAGTCTTGAGATCTCCATCAATCTATTTTCGTGAAAGAACAAAGACATCTTTAGATTATTATTAGTAATATAGTTTCTTGGATCGATGGAGTTTTATTATTTCTTACCTCGAAAGAGATCAGGCCACCAATACCAGTCATTTGTCGCTTGGCTATTAAATGTTCGGGATGACTCGGAAGGCCTAGATAGTAAACGCGACTCACCTAACACGATTATATTGAACCCTTTTCTAATAAGATATGATGATCTATTTCAAACTGAAAGGAAAATTATGAAGCAACGTTATGATGTTTTTATATATGTTTGATCCTTAATTGTCTACGTGCATGTATAAATAGGGGATTCTTGATCATTTGTAAGATATATCCCAAATTAATTCAATAATATCTTCTTCTAGTTTCTCTTTAAGGTCGTTTTCATTTTATTACTTGCTTGGCAAGAAACCTCGTAAGCTTCTTCTTCTTTTATGTATCTTGCCCACAAGTAAATGATTATGAGTGATTAACGAAAAACTCAATCATAAATCTGTCTTATCTCTTTTATCAATTTTACGTACCAATAGATAACTAATGTGTAAACAAAAAGAAAGAAAGGATCTTGATGAAAAATATAGTACCTTGGGATGTGCTTCTAACACTTGGGCCATCTTCATACCGGTTGAATTCTGTTGTCTTACACGAAGATGCATCGTCTTCATGCCTCGTATGAGTAAATATGCAGCGTTCTGCTTTTTACAAAGAACCAATTATCCAAAGGTTGAATAATAGGACCGATCCTAGCTAAATCTAAAAAGAAGAATGTGAACCAAAATTGTCTAATAAAAAACCAAACCGACAAAAACTGAAATTTCAACACATTTACAAAGTCATATCATTCGAGGAGGATCAATCATTCTAACCGGATTAAGCGTGCCTCCCAAAAGCTTATGCAAATTGCGAATCTTGGAAACCAACTCCATTGAACCGGATATGCTTCCAGCTAGAAACTGAGAAGACACATGGAACAAATAAATCATTCTTCGATAACCATTTTTCCAAGGAATAATAAGGTTACACATTCTGATTTACGCACATCGTTGTGGCCTCCAATGTACTTAGTAGCAGAATGGTGAACAAGATCAGCACCAAGAGCAAGTGTCTTTTGATTGATAGGTGTTGCAATGGTAGCGTCTATACAAACAAGAGTTCCTCTTCTATGACAGATTTTTGAAACTAACTTAATATCTACACATCGAAGAAATGGATTTGTTGGGGACTCGGTAAAGAACAAAGAAACCTGAAAAACAAAAGATCACAAGTTCATATATTGCTTACCAGCTTTAAAGTTACTAAGTGAACTTATAATTATCACTTAAAATACCTCATGGTTATTAACAAGAGTTTGGAGCCCCGCAATATCATCAGAGTCAATAAAAGTTACCTGGAGACATTAACACACACACACACACACACATATATATAACAAAGTGTTAATCGATGGAGCTGGAAAGGAAACAAAATGAAAGTTATGAATTGAGATTTTCTTACAGTGATTCCCAGTTTAGTAAGAAAATTCTCCATGAAAATCCTTGTCTCCTTGTAACAATCTTTAGTTGCCACAATATGTCCATTTGTAGGAACCAAAGCCAAAAGCATAACATTACTTGCATACATCCCCGATGCCATTACCAAAGTTGATTCAGCCCCTTCAAGTACACTGAGCATAAAATGGAACAACTTACAAAACTCATGATATAGAGAGACAGTAAACAAAGACATCAAGAGAAAGATATACCTAATCTTTTCTTCGAGTGCCATAGTTGTTGGGTTTCCATAACGAGCATACTCATACAAGTCAATCCGTTTTTCCTACAAAATTGAAAGTAGACTTATATTTGTAAACCCTATAGTTGATTAACTCAGTCAAAGGAACACACCATTTACAATTTTTAACTAGAAGCATATATAAACGGACCTTGAAGTCGATTAGCTCGGTAGTATCTTTGAAGAAGTAGGTCGTTGTGTTGACTACAAGGGTCGTGATCGAACTCGTCTTCATATCACGACGTAATCTTTCACCTAATTGAAAACCATTAAACCCACAACAAATCCTATTTACCTCTGATTCTCTGGTTACGAAACGTTGGTTACTTGCATTTTCTTTTAATATTTGCATGTTTCTTACTTTATTTTGTTTCACAATCACAAAAACAAAGTGTCGTAGTTTATTTGAATATTTTATAAATATATCTTAATTTTATCCATATTATTTAGTTTATTAATTAAAGTGGGAAATTTATTTAGTGTATCAATAAAGGAAAGAACAAAAAAATGTCTTTGTTTTTCAATATGACTGAAAGTGATGAGCGAGGCGCATCCGCTGGCATTCCTGGTACGTTTGTGCCATGGCTTCCTCTCAAAGGACTGGTTAGTCCGGGTTTCTCATGTGTATAAGGTGGCTAATAGAAGTAGAGGTGGGATAGTGGAAGAATTTTGAAAATTATCAAGGAACCTCTTTGGCTGAGGAGAGAAAGAAAGAGGAATAGATAAAGCGTCTGAGAGATGTGTGATGTGTGTCAGTTTTTTTTTTAAATTTTTATTTTCTTTCTTTATTATATTTCATTCCCTCAAAGTTTAGTAATTAAAATGCTTAGTTTTAAATTTTATTTTTCTAAAATTGATCATATAAATAAAAATCTATGTCTTTTTCTCTATCATTTAATATGCATTTTGTTTAATGATTTTTAAATTTTATACTATTGAATACTATACAAATAATATTTACATAGATATACACCACTGTACAGATATACACTACTGTACAGATATCAATTACTCTACAGATATAAACCACAATACAAAATGATGCATTTGTACAGAAAGATATTTGTTCGGAAACTAATACGTTTTTGAAATTTTCTTAGATATATACTACTGTATATATATAGACAAATGTACATACGTAGACTATTGTACAGATATACACCACTGTACAGATATAGAGCATTGTACAGAATGATGCATGTGTTTAACGAAATCATAATTTACTATTATACGAACTAATATTTTTTCTTTATAAATGCATCATTCTGTACAGTGGTCTATATCTGTACAGTAGTTTATATCGTTACAGTGGTCTATATTTGTATAGTTATTATATGTACAGTGTTCTGTAATATAAAAATTAAAAATCAATAAACAAAATGCATATCAAATGATAGATAAAAAAACATAGATTTTTATTTATATGATCAATTTTAGAAAAATAAAATTTACAAATGAACATTTTAATTATTAATCTTTGAAAGAATGAAATGTAGTAAAGAAAGAAAAAGAAAATTAAATAAAAAATCTCACCCACATTTCTCTCTTACCCTCTCTTCTACATGTCATAATAGTGGCATGTTGGTAAATAAAGTTGTTACCATGGGGTATAATTGATTTTCTGATTTGTGGGGTCATAAGGAAGTGGCTAAATCTCCAATTATAAATAGTAACCTGCCCTATTTCATAATTAAGTTTTGGAAAGTGAGTAGTTTGCAACTTAACCCAAAAAAAATATGACTGAAAGTGATAGAAGAACACTCTTTCCAAAAGAGTACAGGTGTGATGGTGGAATAAAATAAAATAAAAAATATTGAGAAATGTATTTTCTTAAGTAAATATATAATTTAGTAACTTGCAAAAAGCATTTTTCCTATTAGTATCTAAATTTTTGGCAACTAACTAGTAGCATTTAGCCATTTACGTATTACTTGACTAGTAAAAATGGATTCTAGCCAACAACAAAAGTTCTCATATTTTTAGAGTAAAACAAAGATTGTTGCTATTGTGTAATTTCATTAATATTGACTGCTATCTTTAAAGGCACACTTTTTTTATGAAATCTGAAAACAATACCAAAGCTTTTTTATATTCTGTAAATATATGGTTATGAGGTTATCCGATTGTTTTCATATAGATCAAAAGAAATATCATAGATTTTGTTTACAACAAATTAATTATTAGTAATTACGAGGTGACCAAAAAAGCAAATAAAGAACAATTAATCATAAAGGAACAATAATGGACGTAGATAACGTAACAGCATGAACAGACAAACTCCCATCAGAGCTCAAGAATGATGGTTTCAAATTGTTCATGTTCAAATTGTTCATCTTTGTTTTCAAACAAATTAAAACCCAATTCAAATGAGTGCCAGTGATTCTAGTGGGAGTTGAGAGAGTCTTGGAGACTTAAAGAGATGAAATCTGGTTGAAAATAACAGGATACATATAGACTTCATGAGACATAATGGACACATATATGTCCATCCATAAGACATAACTCTTTCTTGTCTTTTTTATTTGGATCACTAACGAACACAACACAACACAACACATCCATAGGACAACAAAACACATCCAGAATTAGCTTAACAACTCTCCTTAATGGCCATGCACATTATTAAATGACACCTAATTCGACAATAACTTAAGAAATTTCCTAAATCAGTTGTCATTCTTTTGTCTTTTACGTACTCAGAGCTACTTAATTAGGAGTTTTCTTTTCCTTTAAATATTCATAAGACATTTTGTCTTTGATCGTCTCGGTTTCTCTGTTATGTTCTCGTTTTCGAGTAATGAACTTTTCTAGTTCTTTAACAAGAAGCATGTATATGACCGGACCAGCGTTCTATTATTATACTCTATGCATGTATATATATAAATTTCCTCATGCTGAGAAGATGGGTGATTGAATAATATCAATCATTAAAGATGTAGATTAGTTGAAACAACCAGCGAAACAATAAGCTATTTGATATTAACATATACAAATGTAAATATATTATAATCAAATTATAAATTATTAAAACCAATTATTTAAATTGAACAGAAATTTCATTGTTTGTAAAATTATTTATACCCAAAAAGGGTGTGTTGGCAAAATAGTCATTTTCAAACTTAATTGGAAAAGTAATCACTTTACTATTCACAATTTGCAAAGTAGTCACTTTTCACTGTTTGATTCGTACATTTAGATTGTATAACACTTTTAGTGTACAAATGTAAAGTGTACGATGTTTACTTCCAACACTTAGATCATTCATATAAACAATTCTTCCATGAATTCAAAAAAATAAGACAATACCAATGCTTTTTCAGTTCTGAAAATTTTACATTTATTCGATTGTTTTCAAATTAGATAAAAACAAATACTATAGTTTTTGTAAAGCCCTACAACAAATTACTAGTAATTACGAGGTGACAAAGAAAAAACAGATAACGTAACGTACCAGCATGAACAGCCAAACTCCCATCAGAGCTCAAGACTGAGGGCTTGAAATTGTTCATGTCCTCCATCTTTTTTTTCAGCACAAATCAATTCAAATGAGTAGTGCCAGTGATTCTAATGGGAATTGAGAGAGTCTTGGAGACTTAGAGAGATAAAATCTGGGTGAAAACGACAGGGCGGAGAGATGAGACTTAGTTCTGTTCATGGGACATAATAGACATATATATGTCCATCCATGAGACAATACACCTCTTTCTCATTTGATACATCATCAGTAACTTGGACAGAGTGTCCATGTATGTTAGCTTAGTGACTCTCCCTAATGGCCATGCAACCTATAGGAATTGACCACATGAGTACATGACTAGCTTAACAAGTATGGAATGATTGGTTTTATTAGGACTAAATAACCAATATTGAAAATACTTTTCCCGTAAATGTGCATATTTGTGGAGGTTTCTCGAATGTAAATCTAAGATAATCTCTCACTAAATATATATATATATATATATATATATATATATATATATTTTTT
>Ga0041059_1002300_pt1 | contig 14439 bp, 13 predicted proteins | sample AraColnosormetaG_FD_56232 | JGI IMG/M metagenome (GOLD analysis project Ga0041059, IMG submission 56232) | Arabidopsis roots microbial communities from North Carolina, USA - Col MF nosort | ecosystem: Host-associated > Plants > Roots > Unclassified | place: USA: North Carolina | collected...
CCACCATACGTCTACAGCTCCCCACCTCCACCGTACTACTCTCCTTCGCCAAAGGTTGACTACAAATCTCCACCACCACCATACGTCTACAGCTCCCCACCTCCACCGTACTACTCTCCTTCTCCAAAGGTTGACTACAAGTCTCCACCACCACCATACGTTTACAACTCCCCACCTCCACCGTACTACTCTCCTTCTCCAAAGGTTGACTACAAATCTCCACCACCACCATACGTTTACAGCTCTCCACCTCCACCGTACTACTCTCCTTCTCCAAAGGTTGATTACAAGTCTCCACCACCACCGTACGTCTACAGCTCCCCACCACCACCGTACTACTCTCCCTCACCAAAGGTTGACTACAAGTCTCCACCACCACCATACGTCTACAGCTCTCCACCTCCACCGTACTACTCTCCTTCTCCAAAGGTTGACTACAAATCTCCACCACCACCATATGTTTACAACTCCCCACCTCCACCGTACTACTCTCCTTCTCCAAAAGTTGACTACAAATCTCCCCCACCACCATACGTTTATAGCTCACCACCTCCACCATACTATTCGCCTTCTCCTAAAGTCACTTATAAGTCTCTCCCACCTCCATATGTCTACAAGGCACCCTATTATTGATTTTGAATTGTTTCATTAACAAGAAACATGATTGCAATAATTTCTTTTTGTCATTTTTTTCTCTTGATTCTTCTGATCTTATTTTTTTGTTAAGCTTTTTATTTGACCAATCATTTTTGGCTATCTTTTTTATATGCACCTTTTTGTTGATATTTGTTCGAATTGGCATGAAATTTCTAATCTATATATTTTTTGCAATCCAATGATTAAAAGTATTTTGGTTAGGATAGATAGTTTCTTTCGTTATTTTCTTGATTCCTCGTCTTCTCGTTTATATTGCATAATGGCCAGAAGAGGAAGAATTAATCAGTCAGTCACCGGACTCGCAGTGTAATCAGTTGCAAAGGAAGCCAACCCCTTGAGAGAGTATTGTTTGTTGCAGCTCATATCCCCTGCTTATCCTATCCGAAGCTCTTCACATGCAAATTACAAACAACAACGAACAAACAAATTGACATAACAACTTTGGAATTAGTCTCACTTTTTCTCTTACAATATTATTTAATAATTGCAATGTATGATTTTCAAAATTTGGGAAGGATTTTGTTTTATTAATCAACACAATTACAATAATTTTACAGTGGCTGGTTTAACGTGTAAACCCTTAGACCCAAGTTAGCTCTTAACTAATCAGACAAGTAAGAAGACGTGTTGTGACTAATTGTTAGAAAGCACATAAAGAATGCTGAAAAAAATAGCATTGCCTAACGCAGTGAAATCCTCTGCAACAACTTCCACATGATAAGTCCATTCTCTTATATCTTCACGTAAAAGCCACCATAATGGGAAAATCAATCATCCATGAAAAACTTGAACCTAAAAGAATAAAGTGAAATGAATCAAACGATACACAGAGTTTCACCAATCTCCATGAGCATCTCAGAGCTGACAACACTTCTCAGCTCAGGTGTTTCTGTCTTTGAGATCTTTGCCGGTTTGCTAGTAGTGCATCTGATCTACCAAAGAATTAGAACAAGAGTCAAAGTCTACTTACTTGATTTCACTTGTTACCGGGCACCTGACTCAAACCGCGTCCCAATGTCAACTCTTATCGAAACCATCTACCTCGATGACAAGCTTGATCAAGAGAGTATTGACTTCCAAGCCCGGATTCTTGAGAGGTCCTGGTTAAGCAACCAAACCAGTATTCCTCGTTCCCTGATGGAAATACCCCTCAAGAAATCTCTCTCCTCGGTCAAAATAGAAACCATGACCACTATCTTCACCTCTGTTGAGGATCTCCTGAGGAAAAACAAACTAAGCCCAAGAAGCATAGACATACTGATAACAAACTGTAGTTTGCATTCGCCTTCACCGTCTCTAAGTGCAATGGTGATCAACAAATTCCATATGAGAAGCAATATCAAGAGCTTTAACCTGTCTGGGATGGGTTGTGCGGCTGGGATTCTATCAGTCAATTTGGCTAATGATTTGCTACAGGCTCACCGAGGCTCATTGGCTCTTATTGTTAGCACCGAAGCGCTGAACACACATTGGTACATTGGCAAAGACAGATCTATGCTTCTTACTAATTGTCTCTTCCGAATGGGAGCAGCTGCAGTTTTGATGTCTAGCAATGATCATGACAGAGACAATGCAAAGTATGAGCTCTTGCATGTTGTTAGAAAAAATAAAGCGAAAGATGATCGAGCTTACCGATGTATCTATCAAGACATAGACTCTGATGAAAAGCAAGGGGTGTCGATAACCAAAGATGTAATCAGCGTTGCTGGGGATATGCTGAAGATGAATCTAACTTCACTGGGACCTCTGGTATTACCTTACTTAGAGCAATTCCAATATGTGATACAACACATTCTTTGCAAGAAACTAAAGATCTATGAGTCGAATTCTTCTTATACACCAAACTTCAAGACAGCGTTTGAGCATTTCTGCATTCATACAGGAGGAAGAGCTGTAATTCAAGCAATGGAGATGAACCTGAAACTGACAAAAGTAGACATCGAGCCATCAAAGATGACTCTTCATAGGTTTGGGAATACTTCTTCGTCATCCATTTGGTACGCTCTCTCTTACTTGGAAGCAAAAAGGAGAATGAAAAAAGGCGATAGGGTCTTGCAGATTGCATTTGGAAGTGGGTTCAAGTGTAACAGTGCGGTGTGGAGATGCATCCGAAAAGTGGAGCCCAACACAGAAAACAAATGGCTCGACTTTATCGACTCATATCCTGTAGACGTACCTGACTCTACAAATATCAGACCAGGCTAGCATGTGCAAGCAATATAACATTGAAGATAGAACTCAGGAGGGTTCTGAGTTATTAGTTCAATTCATTCTCAATGAACACAAAGACCGCTTTTCACAGGTTTTGTAATGTTGTTTGGGCTCATTTTCACCCTCTATTAAGACACTGGAATTTGATATTTACTTTTCACATGATTCATGTGTATAATCTAGCTGTAACAATAGCATTTGAATTTTTGAAATAATATATGACCAAGAACCGAGAATCTTGAACCAAAATGTTCTAACGTAAAGCATTAAGAGATCTGATTGAAACAAATCAAAGGACTTGTTGCCATATAAACAAGTAATAGAATTGTTATCTGCTACATCTTCTAGAGAGAATTGTTAGACTCAACCTTTATTTTTATTGAATCATAATGTGAGTATGGTGACAAGTACCTTGTTGTGAGTAATTTCTTCTTTGTTGTTCTCAATATTCACCTAGGAATTATCATCTCCAAATCTATATGAACCAAACAAAAGAGACTATTGTTATCCTCCCTACACACATTACAGATTATACTTGCAGCCCAAGAACCTCTGGAACATCCAAATCTGGCAGGTCTCAGCGAATGTTGGAAAGTTCTGAGCTGGTATCATATCGGTATATGCCTGTTTTGTGTCAAACAAACAAAGGACTAACATCAATGATTGTTGTGTGACCATAAGAAAATCTAGCACTAGCATTTGTAATAAGTTATGTATGGGTTCCACGTTTTGTATGAGAGATATAGGTTCTATGTGTAAGGCCCTGTTTACGATCTTAACCTGTCTAAAAGCCTTCATTTGTTAAGATCTTAAAAAGATTGGTCAACTCGGCTTCTAACTGTGGAGGAGCTTAGTAAACATGATACGTGGGGATCTATGAAGTACATGACATATCTAAAACATAAATGTGGAGGTAAAGTAAAAGCTGTTACCTGTCAACAAATCCGCGATCTTGAAGTTCGATGCAGTGAGGGGTTGGTATCTTCTTGTTCCACCGACGTTTTTGAAGCTCAATGCGACAAGACTGGAAAAGAAAGTGTTTGTACTCTTTGATCACGTTGCCCTCAAGGTTAGCTCGGGCTGAGCTACTGAGCGGAAACTTCTCATCAAAGGCTGATGCTGATCTAACATAAAAACTAATCTCCGTATTCTGTGTCGTCTTTGGTATCTGATAAGACTGGTTCTTGTGCAGAGAATAGTCAGGCTCAGAAAAGGGTAAATAAGCCAGCAACAAAAGCAGAAAGAATGGCAAAATCTGAATAATCGTCAAACAACTTGGTCCAGCAACATTAATCTCCTCCTCTCGGAATTGGTTACGTGGTTGTCTAGTCCTATAAGCATGAGAAGCACGAAACACCTCTCGTTGTTGACCAAAAACCGTCCTGAATATCTCTTCAGGATCAAACTCATCATCAAAGAAATCATTCCGCGTATTATATCTCCTCCTCGGCCTACGATTCCGCCTCTGAACATGATCAAACTCATCAACAATCCCCACCTGATCAAACTGTCTTCTCGAGTTACCATCACTCAAACAAGTAAACGCTTTCGAAACTTTCTTAAACGCCTCCTCTGAACCAGGTGCCTTGTTCTTATCTGGATGAACTTTCAAAGACAACTTCCTATAAGCTTTTCTAATCTCATCAACAGAACAATTCTTTTCCAAACCCAAAATCGCATAATAATCATTGTTTCTTATAATATTCCTAACCAAATCCACATTTTCCTCAGTATACTTCATTTTCCCAGTCTCAAGCTTATCATCATCACCGTCCATAGTTTTAAGCTTCTCGCTAACAGAAGAATTCCTCGAAACTGAATCCAGATTGTCACAAGCAGCAACAAGTTCATCAACAGAGAGACTTGGATTAAGCCGTTTCGCCATATTGATGAATTTCAACGCTCGTTCTTTATCACCAGAAACAATGGCGTCTTCGGCGATTCTCAAACACCGAGACGCATCATCCTTATTACCATCCATCACTATTCAAAACCCCTAATTTCAATAATCTCCCCTCTCAATACTTCGATTCCACAACCTTACACGAATTCAACAACAAATGGAATCAGAATCGTAATATCAACCCTAAACAAATGGAATCGAGCTTCGATTTTGAAATTTTCGTATTTCTAGGTCAAGACAGCAAAGAAGAGTCAATTTCGCGTACTGAATAGAAGGTGTAAGATTTAGAAAAGTACCTAATTCAGACGACGAGAATCGCCATGGAAGAGAGAAGGAGAAGCTGATCAGTTTTGTAGTCGTAGTACTAAAGTAGGTGATGCTGAACCATTTTAGAGTTAAGCTAAACCTTGCGTAAATCTACAGTAACACTAACAGCTTGTGAAAAAGGAAAAAAATATATTAACAGCTTCCGTAACAATATTTAAGAAATCGTGTATCAAGCAAGCGAACGTGTTTAAAACAGTCTGATAATCCAATAAAAAAAAAAACAATTTATAGTATGCACTTCAATGGGCCTAGAGGACATATGGGCTATGGCTCATGTGTATAACATAAAACTCATCTCGTTAAAAAGAGACCAATAGGTGTGTGAGATGTGTTAATTTGCAGAGTCCCACATCGCTAAGACCTGAAAGAATGATTGAGGAAGCAGAGTATAACTGAAGATGTGGACAGTCTGTGAAAATTACTTACCTGGACGGGGTCAACTTGTGATCAATAAGACGAGTGGCCTAGGCTAGTGACCTCCATTGCACATAACGGAGGGGTGCTTAGCTTAAGGTCTCCCCAAGTGGGAGAGCCTGCGTCATTATTTGTGGCAGAGGGGGCCTGCGTTCGCGCGGTCCCTACCATTCTTTTTACATGAAACCTTTGTTAAATAAAGCTGTAAAAGGTAATTTCTTATTACGAATTGTAAGTTTCGAATTCGATTGTGTTTATTTATTGTATTGGTACAAGAATACCACATCGGAAGAACGCATCAAGTTGGTCGGTTTTGTTTGGATATAAATAAAGAGGCTTGTGTTTGAAACAAACTTATCTTTGCGCTTGGGGCAATGACGCAGCTAATGAGGTTCTAACCGAGGCGCGTCTATTGCTGGTTGAAAACTATTTCCAAACCCCCTCCTAGGCCTAAGCTTGTCTTGGGCCTTCGAGAATTTCTGGAAGGGCTCCCTTTGGGGTAAAGCCCTACAATTTTCAGTTCAATTTTTAGTTGTGGCATTGTGTCTCTCTTTCTCGAAGGGCTCAGTGAATTTGTGGAAGACACTCTTTTGCATTGGAGACGGTGCAGCCGGTTTGATCGCATCGAACCGGTGGCTGTGGTGGTACCGATTGGACGGTCCATATTGTGACGATGAAAGATAGAATTGAGAACTGCTGGAGAGTATGAGAGTAACGCATCATTATTTGGAGAGATTATGTTTATCCGATCTTTTGGATCTGTGATATTTATGTTTTGGAGGTTATGTTAACTATGTATAAATGAGTTTGAAGATTGAAAATATTGCTTAGAAGGAAATCAACATTGCCGGATCTTTTTATATTTAAGACACCAAGTGTTATCTTACACAAGCTCGGATTGAAACCTTGTTATGCAAACTTGACTCATAAAATGGTAGAGGTAAACTGAGAAAAGAAGAAAAAAGTTGCTAAAATCGATTGTTTACAAGTCCTCAGCAGTCAGCAACATGATTATTTGGTTATAGGAGTTTTAAATGTCTTTCGCATAAAACACAAGTGGCGTCTTCTACAAGCTCGGATCAAACCTTATTATGCAAACAAGACTCACAAAGTGGTAAAGGTAAACTGAGAAAAGAAAAAGAAGTTACTGAAGCCATTGCTTACAAGTTCTCGGCAACATTGGTTATAGTACATTCACGATAAGGTTTAATTTCTACCTCAGCTTTGTACATGATCAAGCTCTTTGCAAGGTACTACAAGTTTCCAAAGAACAAATTTAATTGGAACCTTTCAATTATGATCATATAGAATAAATGTAAAAATGTTCTAAGAACTTCATTTTTATGCAATATATACAGAAAAAAGTAAGGAGATTAATAACACAAAGAAGAGGCGATTAATATAGTGAATATATACAATGAGTATATACATTAGAGCTAAGCTATTAACGTTGAAATGGAAGATGTTGGGGAAGAAGAGTATGCACAATGTTCGATAGATAGGGTCTTACTTAAGAAAACAGAATGGTAACATATACGAAAATCACGTCGTCTTGTTCCTCATTGCTGTTTATTGGTAGAAGTAGGTTTATCCTTAGGCTTCTTGATGATCAGAACGGAGGAATGTGCTTAATGAGCTAAATAGTTACGCACACTTGACGCTCCACAAAAACATCCTCTTGACGTCAGCTCCATAACCATGGCTACCAAGGACAAGAACTCATGCATGATGTCTCTCCACGGCTTCCAACATTATGTTTCTCGGATCTCCTTCAATCACCTCCAAAGACGAGATCTCAACGGACTTAGCCGAGCACACTTCGGCGCACTTCTTCTTAACCAAGTCCGCGGTCTTGTTTAAATCTTCTTCCACCATTGGTATAATATCGACCGTTCCCGGGCCAGCAACACCGAGGAAGAAGGTCGCTGTTGGTCGAGCGTGAAGGACGACAAGTTTGAATCGTGGGTTGGCCTTGAAAGGTATGAAAAAGAGATCAAGAGCCGTCTCGAGTGCATGGTAGCTATGGGCTGAATCATCTACTCCGACAACCACCACACGCTCACTTCCACTAGCCATTTTGATTTTCTTTAGCTTTCTTGATTTGCTTTGTGATTGTAGAGTAGTGATCTCTATTTGAGCGTTGTTGTCTGGACCGATATTCACGCGAGGCATATTGTTCCAACTAAAACAGGTCAGTTTCAATACTTTTTGTTAAAGAAACATTTAAATAGTTAGGTTTGTTTTCCTTTCCCGATTATATCGGTCTATTAAGGTTATGACCAAGGTGTTTTTATTTTCTGTTTGGTTTTATATGAATAAACAAACCAAAGTGGAGAGAGTTCAATTATTCAATCTTTTGCATGAAATAAAAAGGTAAAGCGTGAGATTTAATTAAAAAAAGGATATAATATTGTTTTTGTTTTTAAGAATTTAACACCCCAACAAAAGACTCGAAATCAAAGCTTAGAGGAATCGTATAACTTACAAATGCTCACCTAGCTATACTCATCTAAATACTTTGCCAATCAAACTTTTAGAAACTGATATTGATTGAATCTTTTGTAACTTCCCCCATAAAATACAATATTTTACACTTTATTCACCTAACAAAATCAAATAATCCAAACTCACTTTATTTTCTAGAAGATTTATCAAATAGCACGTCTTCTTCTATATGTAGACACTCGTTTATCTATTTCCCCTTTTTAATTTTCACACTCGTGATCTCATCTATTACTCGATATATATAGCACGTTGCACAGTTGCAGTATATACACCCACAATTTACATAAACTATCATTCTATCAACAACAAATAAAACAATTAAAGTACGACACCAGAAAACTAACATGTCAAAGCTCATTCTCATCCTCACCGCACAAATCCTCCTCCTCACCGCAACCGCCTTAGCCGGAAAAAACGGTGAAGACTTCGCAAGAACAATAAACCGAAAACACCTCGGCCTCGGCAAAAAAGAGAAACTCACACATCTCCGTGTCTATTGGCACGACATTGTAACTGGTCGAAACCCAAGTTCCATCAGGATCCAAGGGCCGGTTGCAAAATACTCAAGTTCCTCATATTTCGGATCAATCACCATGATAGACAACGCTTTAACATTAGATGTGCCCATTAACTCGACTGTGGTGGGTCAAGCCCAAGGGATGTACGTTGGAGCAGCCCAAAAGGAGATAGGGTTGTTGATGGCGATGAACTTGGCTTTTAAGACTGGGAAGTACAACGGGAGTACCATAACGATTCTTGGTCGGAACACGGTGATGTCCAAGGTTAGGGAAATGCCGGTGGTTGGAGGCAGTGGAATGTTCCGGTTTGCTAGAGGTTATGTCGAAGCACGGACCAAGTTGTTCGATATGAAGACTGGTGATGCTACTGTTGAGTCTAACTGTTATATCTTGCATTACTGATGATATATGCCTATAAATTCACCCGCCTTATCTAATGGTTGTTTTTGTTTTTGTTTATATTTAATCTATTTACCATACATGTTAAAAGAATTTCGCCTCTTGTTACTTGTTAGTATATTTATGTATTTAAACGTGATTATCTTTTACTATTATGAGCTTGAAGAAAAAAAACAAGAGATTTAGGGATTTAACGGATAAAATCCAAAAATTGAAACCGAGTTCTGAGGTTTGGTTTTAGTTTCAACTTTTCAGTTATCCACACACATACACACATACGCTTCCCTGAATTTGGTGACGTTAGTCTTCTTCCTTCCTTCTCACTCTTTGTTTCGCCGTGAAAATGAGCTCTGATAGATAGAAGCGACAGAGAGAAACTTGAAGCAGATGTCGTCTTTCTTCAAATCCTTCGCGGGAAATCCCAGGGAAGCTGCTGCAATGGCGATGGTTCAATCTTCATCTTACAGAGTATGTGAATGTAAATTTGATTACTTTGAATCCATCTCTGCTCTGTTGACTCTTTGTTTTGTGTGCTGGGGAAAGTGATAGTCTTTCTAATCAAGTTCGATTCCTAGAACACATTTGTCGACGAATTGGTTCTTATTATCAATGCATTGGCAATTTCGGTTTGTGGGTTTCGTTAAAGTAGTTCGCTTTCTGTTATTGTTTGTGTTCTTAAGGTTTACTATTGCACACCAGTTGTTCGATAAAATTTCAGAGGCTTCTTGGTTGACTTTTATCCATTGCTTATATCTTTGAAGAATGAAATTGCAAGTAGTTTACTTGAGTTCTGACTATCTGAGCATCACATGACGAGCTCATATGTGTCCTCTGTAATGCTTAAAGCCCTTATTAACCAAACTAAGTCTGTTTCTATGCTCTATTTTCTTTCTTAGAAAAATGTGTTGTCTCAGGAACTTGTTTGGAGAAACTACTTCTACCACCTATATCAATCTGATAGAAGTTATTGTGTCTTGCTGAAAATTTGCGTGGAAATAGTTTTTGAGATGTAGTTTGTCCCCGTTTAGGTTTTGTCAGGTAAAAGTTGTTCAAATTTAAGGAGAAACACGCCGTTGGATTCTTTTCTTGCCAAGGGAAGGTCTTCCGTCAAGGCTTTTTCATTCTTATATGTCTCACGGTTTTCAACTGAACCAAACAATGAGTTTGGTCATTCATCAAAACGAAGGTCTCGTGGGCCTGTTATGGCAGCCAAGAAAGCATCTGAAGGTTTGCATCACATTGCTTGTACTTCTTTCTTAATACTATATTGCAATGTGGCACTCATTTACCGTTGTGTGTTGGTTAGGGGAAAAGCAAGAAGATGGAAAGTACAAGCAAACGGTTGATTTGCCAAAGACTGGTTTTGGTATGAGAGCGAATTCTTTGACAAGGGAACCTGAACTCCAGAAGTTGTGGGAAGAGAACCAGGTCTTCAAGAGAGTTTCTGATAATAACAATGGAGTGAGTTTCTCAAAATTATCTTATGCCAACTTTGCTTTGAGAGACTGGTGTCTGATAGTTAGTTAGAATTTCAGGGGAGTTTCATTCTTCATGATGGTCCTCCTTATGCCAATGGTGATCTGCATATGGGTCATGCTCTTAACAAGATACTGAAGGATATCATTAATCGCTATAAGGTATTTGTCTTTCCTACTTGGACATCCATTTACTCTCCTTAGGGATTCTTTATTTTCCTTACGTCCAATAGTGGAGTTCCTTCTCATCAAACTGCCTGCTTCTTCATGCAGCTGCTCCAAAACTATAAAGTTCAGTACGTTCCTGGGTGGGATTGCCATGGCCTTCCAATTGAGTTGAAAGGTAAACACACAATAGGTTATGGACCTTTGAGTCATTAGAAACAGAAAGTAACTGTGCTTTTGTTATTTTCCAGTTACTTACTTGCCTGTGTAATTTGGTGTAACCGTCAAACGTTTCAGTTCTGCAGTCCCTGGATCAGGAAGTAAGAAAGGAACTTACACCATTAAAATTAAGGGCAAAGGCGGCGAAATTTGCAAAAGCAACAGTCAAAACACAAATGGAATCATTTAAGGTGGCTATCAAGCTTTGTTTTCATATCTGATTTCTTGTTTTGAATGCAACCGTCATAATGATTCTTATATCTCTCAGGACATAATAATTAAGAAAGATATTTCGTTTGGTATTCGATTGACATGTAGCACATATGACATTATTCTTGGTGTTTACAGCGATTTGGAGTATGGGCAGACTGGAACAATCCTTATCTAACTCTTGATCCGGAATATGAAGCAGCTCAGGTAATGGTCTCACGTCCCACATTATTTACTGGATGAAATAACCGTGTAGGAGATGATTATTAGAGTTCTTCAAAGCCTGATAAAGTCAACATATATTTTTATCATATATTGTAGATTGAAGTATTTGGCCAGATGGCCTTGAAAGGGTACATTTATAGAGGTAGGAAACCAGTTCACTGGAGCCCTTCATCTCGGACTGCTCTTGCAGAAGCTGAACTAGAGGTAAATTTGAATCAATAATCTAAGAATAATAATAATATTACGGCCAGTTCAATGCAAAACTTAAGTCTGCTAAAGTCATACCAGTCTTCCTATTCTCTTTCTTACTTCCGTTGACATTTTACCATGATGCGATCTGTTGTCCATTAGTCGAAGACTAATTCTTTATGTATCACCAATGAACCCTGATTTAATGTAGTTTTCTATTGCTGTTCTCAACGCATGCCGCTTTCATGAAATAATATTTTGACAATTCCACACTTTACCTTGTTATCTGATATCAGTCCCACATGTATCTGCCATTATGTGTAGTATCCGGAGGGTCATATTTCCAAAAGCATATATGCTATTTTTAAATTGGTTGGTGGAGCGAAAACAAGCCTTTTAGATGAGTTTATCCCTAATATATACTTGGCAGTATGGACAACTACACCTTGGACTATGCCAGCCAATGCTGGTAAGGGGTTATATTAGTATATGTGTTTCTCTCAGCTGTCAAATTGCATCCTACTTTACTTTGTATCCGTTCTTTCTCATATCTCTTCTCCACTTAGAAGCAATAATACGTACCTTTTTTGAATGCTATATAAGCACATTTAGTGACTCTTCTTCTATTCTTTCTTGTCTAACTTTCAGCTGTCGCGGTGAATGCAAAGCTTCAGTACTCTGTTGTGGAAGTGCAGTCATTCTCAGAAGATGAATCAACAGTGACAAGCAATAAAAAGAAAATTCCCGGGAAGGTTCTAAAGAATCAACAAAAGCTTTTCGTGATTGTAGCGACCGACCTTGTGCCAGCATTAGAAGCGAAATGGGGTGTGAAGCTTAGCATAAGTAAAACATTCCTTGGTTCAGATCTTGAAAACTGCAGGTTACATTTTAAGTTAGAGAATAAAAGAAATTCCAGTTTTGCATGTAATGCTATAAATTGAACCCCTTAGTTTATGGTGTGTCATCATGGTTGTAGGTACACTCATCCCATTGACAACAGAGACTGTCCAGTCGTTATAGGGGGTGATTACATAACTACAGAATCTGGAACAGGGTTGGTCCACACTGCCCCTGGTCATGGTCAGGAGGATTATGCAACTGGCCTGAAGTACGGGCTGCCTCTTGTCTCTCCGGTGGATGATGAAGGAAAGTTCACTGAAGAAGCTGGACAGTTTAGAGGGCTCTCTGTCCTTGGAGAAGGGAATACCGCTGTTGTCAGTTACCTGGATGAAAATATGTCTCTGGTCATGGAAGAATCTTATGGTGAGTTTGATTCAAATGCTTTCTGAGGAACCATTTGAGGAAACATTTGCTATAGAGTCTCATGATTTAATTTCCTTCTTGTCATGCAGCTCATAAATACCCATATGATTGGCGAACTAAGAAACCGACGATATTTAGAGCGACTGAGCAGTGGTTTGCATCGGTTGAAGGGTTTCGCACAGCCACAATGGATGCAATCAACAATGTAAAATGGGTACCACATCAGGTACCTAGTTGAATACATACTGAGTTTATAAGTTGATTTTTTTTTCTTCATTATGTGGGCTAAAAGTATCATGTGTGGGTGTTAGCTGTGAAAGGAGATTCATAGCACATGAACCACATGATCTGATCCACCTTGCTGTGAGATTTTTTCAATGTTGAGATGATACCGTACTGCTTGACTTAGCGTCTTTCCTTACTTTATCTTTTTTAAGAGATGCATATATATTGTTTGGAGTTTAATTTTGGTACTTGTTATCTTTTGGCAATTGTCATTCAGGCAGTAAACAGAATATCTGCCATGACTTCCAGTCGATCTGATTGGTGCATCTCAAGACAAAGGACATGGGGTGTCCCTATTCCTGCTTTTTATCATGTTAAGACAAAAGAACCACTCATGAATGAAGAGACAATCAACCATGTTAAATGTAAGGGCCTATAAGAGAGTATGGTGTGTTTTATTGGTTGTTATTTACTGGCTGTGTTTTCTGTAACCTTATTTGAATACCTTGTCTGGCAGCTATAATTTCCCAAAAGGGTAGTGATGCGTGGTGGTATATGTCAGTGGAAGACCTACTTCCTGAGAAATATCGTGATAAAGCAGCTGATTATGAAAAGGGGACTGATACGATGGACGTCTGGTTTGACTCAGGTACTATGATAAAAGAAGCTAATTAAAATCAGATAGTCACACTAAGCACCCAACACCTATTTTACATCACTTTCTTTCCCATCTGTATGTCCAGGATCTTCTTGGGCTGGTGTATTAGGGAAACGCGAAGGTCTTAGTTTCCCTGCAGACGTGTATCTAGAAGGTACAGATCAGCATCGTGGATGGTTCCAAAGTTCTTTGTTAACAAGCATCGCAACGCAAGGTGAGAAGTGCATGCCATGATATTGCCTTATAAATTGAGATTATTCTACAGATTTTTAGCTATCTTTGTGTGGCTTTTGATTTTTTTCTTCACATTTTGCATGATTGTATATAGGAAAAGCCCCCTATTCTGCTGTTATAACACATGGATTTGTATTGGATGAGAAGGGTATGAAAATGAGCAAGTCTCTAGGTAACGTAGTGGACCCACGTTTGGTCATTGAAGGAGGGAAAAATTCAAAGGTTTGTCACATTGTAAATCCCATTGTATAGAACTATCTTCGTTATTTAATCTGTTTCCTGACATGGGTTTGTCTTCTTACAACAGGACGCACCTGCTTACGGAGCTGATGTTATGCGTCTTTGGGTTTCTAGTGTAGATTACACAGGGGATGTACTAATAGGTCCCCAGATTCTTCGTCAAATGTCTGATATATATAGGAAGTTAAGGGGAACGTTAAGATACCTCTTGGGAAATCTTCATGATTGGAGAGTAGGTTTTCTAACTCTTAAGCTTTACATAGAGTAGTGTTTTTCACCTCTTTTCCCACTTGTCAAGACTTCTTGCTTCTGTTTTATATTCTGGGGTTGGTGACAATCTGTTAATATTTAACTTGTGTTGGTTTGTAGGTTGATAATGCTGTTCCATACCAGGATTTACCT
>Ga0041059_1002301_pt1 | contig 14436 bp, 10 predicted proteins | sample AraColnosormetaG_FD_56232 | JGI IMG/M metagenome (GOLD analysis project Ga0041059, IMG submission 56232) | Arabidopsis roots microbial communities from North Carolina, USA - Col MF nosort | ecosystem: Host-associated > Plants > Roots > Unclassified | place: USA: North Carolina | collected...
AAAAAAAAAAAAAAAAAAAATCTTTTCATTTGTAGTTATTCTGGATTAATTAGTTAAATTTAATCATTTTAGCTAGATTTATCTTTTCTCATTTTAATTTTTGGCGTTAATACGCAAATTCATCAACATTGTTTTTTCAGCCTAACTCAAAATCATCCAATTTGATATAATTGTAGACGTAGAAAAGACAACACTGGCTTATAAATAAATAAAAGTGGGCCAAAACTAAAAGGGTTTGGGCCCAAACGATAAGGACAGAGCGGGACTATATTGCGCCTGACGCGTATTTAAAACACACACTGTTGACGACTCATTAACTTACGCTCGTGACAGCTAAAGACAACTAAACTGTTAAACACTTTTATTAGAAAGTTGACCTGTTAGTTGCTGACGTGGCACTATTTTGAAGTACACGTGGCATCATCGTGACGGCTTGCTTTGTCTCCCACGCTAAGTCCTTTCTCTATCCTTATAAGTTGAAACATGATTGGCCAACTGATTCCATTTATATCTTTATATATATTATTTTTTTGGGTCCACTAATCTCTTGGTTTGTTATTTTTCTTTCTACCAAATATGATTAAAAAGATTCTTAGTACTTTAGAATATGAGAATGGTAATAGATTCTTTCTTTTACATTTTTTGTCAATCTTAAAATCATATTATGATGAAATTATGATTTAGTGTGTTTTTATTTATAATTAAAAGGTTTTAAACTGAAACCTATATATCTTCTAGATCCAACCAACTTTAATAATTTATACGTATTAACTGTGACTCGAGTTTTTTATATTTTTGGTTTTAGTGATATTAAAATATACTTTTTTTTTGTTAACCAGATGAATTCCAAAACGAAATCCACACTAATTTTGCGAGGTTCATAGAAGAAATACGAGATTTGTTGCCATTGAAAAAGTTTACAAATGACTAAAAATAAATTGAAATCATAAGTAGAAGAGTCTAACTATGCTAAATAAATAAAAAAAATTGAAATTTTCAACCACTAAACCACCACTTAATTACTAAATTGGTCGACTTTATATATCTGAATAAGAATGCAAGTTATTACCATACTATTTTTTTCGGGGAAAAATAAATTATTCCAATAGCTCTCAACAATAATCGATGATAAAAAAAGAACACACACACAAATAATTGATGATAAGTTGGGTCATGATTATTGATGTTGTCTTTATTTTATTTTTCTTTTCTAATGATGCTTTTGTTTTCACTCAACTCTTAAATGATTTGTTTTTTGTCCATTAACTCTAGAATTGATTTTCCAAATGGATGAGGACAAATGAGGGAAGAGACGTAAGTGGGGATAAAGGGACCTACGAGAAGGAGAAAGACAACGAAATCTGAGGAATCTATGTCGTTATGTCTTCAGATTCAGATGACACCTTCTCTTTCATTTGTCTTCTCTCATCTTCTCACTTTTCTAATATATTATTTCTTATGTGTTTATTTTTCTCTGTAATGTTTGACAAGAAAAAAGGTTAATTCATAAATATATGAAGAGATATATTTTATTTGTCTAAAATCTAAAATTCACATTATTTAGGAAAGTAGATTACAAATGTTTAATTTTGATGTGTTGTGTTCCAAAAACATTTATAGAAAAATATAACTTCGCCACATAAATGATGGTTCGATAAATCAAATGCAAAAAACAAAAGAATAGTAGTTATATAGTGCATAACAAGCGATAAATTATCACGGTGAAAAAATGTTTATATAAATTATAATTGGATTATCTAAAGAATTACTGAAAAATAGAATTGAAGATTTTAATTAATCGAATAAAGTATGAATAAACAAGAAGTAAAACATTCCAATTTCGTAGATCGCGGAAGAAATATCTCGTGGTAAGTCATGGTAATTAAATCGAAATCTTGGTAAGTCTCTCTGATAATTTTTACTGTCTGTTCCTTTATTTGTCCCCTTTTCTTTTCATAGAGAACGCCTCTGATGTTTCCTTTTAATATTTGAGATAGAAATCAATCTTTGCATATTCTTTTGATATTTATTCATTTAGAAAATCTAAAAAGGATTCGATTTATTCTTACAATCTTGAGTGTCTTTAAGGCTTTGTTTGTGTGATAATATAGTACAAAGAGAAAAAGTAAAAATGACACAGAAAAGTAAAATAATATGGTTACGTTGTTCCTCAAATAGCTTAACAAAAAAAGAATGGCATTACACTAGCTACTCTTATCCAAGAGGTTCTCTCAGTAATCCCCATGAACCAAAGCGGGTAAATTAGTCCCCTTTTTGTGATGAGATTCGAACCTGGATCTAAAGGAGCATTACATTATGATAAAATAGATGTCAGCCAAAACATCTTTCAAACATAACCATATAAATTAATTAACACTAAGAGTCTAAAACCTTAAATTTTAACAAAAATGATAGTCTCTGCATAAAAAAGGGACAAACACTAGACCCTAGTATTTAAGAACATCAGTCTTTGAGAGAAAATTAACCAATTCTACGGATCCTGACAATCTTGTTTTTCATTGACCATAACTCATTGGTCTGCCGAAGTTACGAAGCCTTGATCTAGTCTCTGGTCCGGATGTCTCAGCACGGATCTTTCTGGTATCAAACTGGTCGTTATCTTTCATTCTCATATATATGATCTTCTTGTGCAAATTTGAATGCACGGTTGGGATGAAGGTCGGGCTTGCTGCTGGACGGTATTCTAAAACAAGACGGCCCGATCTAAAGCGGATTCCACAAGCATTGCAAAGGGTTTTACGCCCATTAGGTCCTTCCCTCCACTGCGGGGTAGTGGTTGTCTCGCAATGAGTGCATTTCAAGCGACGACTCTTGTTCTTCTTGCGTTTCTTCAAGGCGGAAATCTCAGAAGATTCAGATTCATCCGGAGCAAACTGCTGTGACATCTCTAATAGAAATGATTTGAGGAATGTAACTCTCAGTAGTGTGGGGCGTTTGCGCTTGCTTCTGATGCCTTTCACGAGAAAGGCCAGTTTCTGATCTCCGTTTGGGTTTTGGGGTGAGCCAGAACCGTTGGTGTTCTTGAGGACTGAGACTGGGCTTAAAGATTGCAACAACTTTGAGACTTTGACATTAGGAGGGGAGTTATCAACAGTAGAGAAGACTTCTGAAGAACTCGACTGCTTCTGCACGCACAAAATCAAAGACAAAGAATATGAGTTCAAACAAAGAAAAAACAAGACTCCTTCAGACAAAGAGATCCATACACTTCAACCACATATCAACTTAGTGGACCCATCTAGAAAGTATACAAACAAAACAAGCATGATTCCATATAGATCAACAAATATCATATAAGATTGACAATGATACTACTATGCCTAACCATTCTTATGTTATATATATATATACATGGATAGATTTTGAGAACAACTTTATTCCTCTCTCAATAACTACACTAACCATATAGAAGAGAGACCTAAAAATATCCTTGCCACAAAGGCCCTAAGCCATTACACAAACTCAACACCCTTACCTCTATTACCACATCCCAGTTGCCAAACTGGAAACCATTCAAATCCATGTACATTTGACTCAAGATAACAAGCTAAAGTGAAAGACCTAAGACACTGCACAATCCTTTTTCTTGTATACTTTCAAAACTTAACATAAACACTCAATAGACGCATTACGCTAGTACTGCACAAAATAACTTTCCTCTTGCAAATGCATCATGATTGTGTACACATGTTGATAATCTAGTAAAGCAATAACTGATGCATAAAGAGTAAAAAAATAAATGCATATGCAATCTACATTAGTAGCATCGATAATGGACGCAAGCATGATTCTTTGACTTTTACACTCATTTCTAACATAAAGCAGCAAAAATCTATGGAACTTGAATCCAACAGACAATATACCAAATTCTTTCTTAATGAAATAAATATTGTATACATGACCTAATATGTGTGAATGATCAAGTAACGTAAATAAATGAAGTTCAGATACAAAATGATGCACTTTCCTAATGCAAATATGAGTAATTCTTTTTAACGCAATTTCGAAACCTATACGATAAATTCAACTGAAGCTTGAATCCAAAAGAATTGCTATTTTTAATATGCACATATGTGATTGTGTGAACAATATATCAAGTTGCATCAATGATGCAAAGTGGATTCCCTTTTTCTCGCATTTTTCCAACCTTATGAGTTATGTGGTAAAAAAACTATTGAGGTTTGAATCTGAACAATGATGTAATATATTATACTAAATTATTGCCCTAAAAAAACTTGTGTTGTTACCGTGTAAAACTATTTTACGTAATGGAATATAAGTGTGATTATTATTCTACGCTCTTATCTAACCTTACTCGATAAAAAGCTATCAAAGCTTGAAGGGGAAAGTATATTTCTGTTAATTAGACCTACTTTCCTAACTCAAATGCGTGCTGTTAAATATGGCATAATGTAATAAGTAAAATATATAGAGACATGGTTCGCTTGCACGCACTTTTCTAACTTACATGCAGGGAAAAATTTATCAAGGCTTATATCTAAAAGAATATGTTATATTATACATATAATACTGGCCAAACAATGCCGAAATTCATACGTGCGCAGTGAATGAGTAAAATAGTCTATCAAGTAAAGCATGATCATTTAGTTTTACATGTTTTCTAACATAACAAAGTCATAATGCTAAATATGAAATCTGAACATAATGCAAATAAGAATAATGGTGATTTCATAGAGACTCTATCAAGTGAGATGCATAAATAAATGTATATACAAGCTTAAGAACTCACCAAAATTGGCACATGCTTCTGAACTTGCACACGCTGTCCATTGCAAGTGAACTCATAGGACAAACTCATTAGCTCATCCAATGGTGGAGGTACGAGCTTTTGAAATTTGGCATCCCAATCTCCCTCATCATCGCCGGTCTCTATATCTTCTACAGAAACATCATTGGTAGGATCAACGAGATTATCAAGGAAATTATCCGGTAGACCCTTGAAGTCCTCTTCAGGTAACCACAAATCGTTATTCATTTGTCACCCACTGTACAAAAAATCATAGACAAGATATAGAAAAAAACATAAACATATGGTATAAGAGTAAGAAAGCAAAGCTAAGTTTCAGAGATTTCAATTGAATATAAATGCGAAAATCGACATCAACTCGTGAATTGATTAATAACAACGGTCTCGTTGAGTGAGAATAAACATAAAATATGAAGACTACAGTTTCCATTAGCTCACTTAATATGTTGACTCAAAAGTAAACAACATAAACATATAAAAGCAAGAAAGCCAAGTCAAGTAACAACTAGCAAATATCATTTTCAGAGATTTCAACTGAATAAGAATGCGAAAATTGACATAAACCCGTGAATTCACTAATAACAATTAATTAAGAACTGTTTGGTCAAATGAGTATACCTAAAATATGAAGTATGACTATATTCAATTACCATTAGCTCACTCAATATATTGACTCAATCACGTACCAGAACATAAATTGAAAAAGATTCATTTTGAGTCAATATTTCTCTATAATTTTTAATTTATTCTTACAGATATTGCTGAGAAATTTAAGGTAAGAAACATAGAAAATTTCTTCATTTTTTAAAAAAATATTCATTTCATCATTGAATTCAATCTCATCTCGAGAAATCATAAGAACAATCTCCCTTTAACATTTTAGGGCACACAACTAAACAACAAAACGCCAGATAAGAAGAATCAAAACAAAGAACAGATCATGTTCTTCTTACATATGTATCACGAGATAAGAAGAATCGAAACAAAGAACAAATCATCTTCTTCTTACAGTTGTATTATTGTCTCATAATAAAAACTAAAAACAAAAAATCTCCATTTGAAGAAGGAAAAGAAGAGGGTGAGATAAAGACACACGAACCTTCCGAGAACGCAGCTGACTACACAGAACACATTCCCAAGCACGAACGAGGAAAAAGAGAGAGAGAGAGAAAGAGAGAGTAATTTGTCCGAAACTGGAGATTTAGGGATTTTACACAGAACATGAAATAGAGAGAGAGAGAGAGATAACCAATGTGTGGTAATCTACATGGAATTTGCAGTATGTCATCTTTACTAATAAACCTTGTTTGGGAAAAATGAATTTCTAAATTTTATATTATAAAATTTGCAAATCATTTTATATGTATGAAAGGAAATAACTTCTGTCATTCTAAATTGGACAAAGATTAATGGTGGGATTTCTATTCAAAGGATATATATATTAAGCAATTAATTAAAAAAAAGATTTTATACAAAACTTTTTCTGTATTTCATACAAGTTTTTAATATATACCTATTATTTCTTATCAGAGGAAAAACAAAAAGAAACAAAATACAGCTATTATTATCAAAACTTATCTGTAACATTGATATTTTCACTAATGATTTAGGTTCAAAAATATTATAAGCTAATCAAATTTCATCACAATATGTATAAGTGATAATAAAAAATTACAATATATCTAAGAAACTCAACAGAAATTTAGTAATTTTTTAACTTACTTCTTTTTATTGTTGTTTGAATCATAGTATTTTATAATTTAGAAATATAATAAATTAGTATTCTTTAATTAAATGAAACATTTACCTTGAAATTAACTATGATATGAGATTTTATTTGTAAGAGTTTAAGAAATTACAATTGGGGGTTATAATTCACTACCAGAAAACTATCACACTTTTTGGTTATTAGAAAATGCACAAACTAATTTCGCCAGGAAAAAAAAATAGATTGTGTTTTTTATTTCTTCTGAGTTCCTTCATTTCCGTAACGGTTGTTAATGGCGTTAACCAAATCTTCAAACGGTGTTCACTTTATTTACAGAAAAATCCTTTAAAAAACTGCTTATTAAATATTTGCCAAAAATACCTGAATTGTTATGTTGTTAAAAAAATATCTATTTGTCCAACAAAATATATATATATATATATTAATTAATTTACCCAAACCGACATATAATCTCATTTAATTACAAAATCTGAACCTTAATCTTTTTTTATAAACCTAAAACGATATTTAATCTTATTTAATTGTAAAATCTAAACCCTAATCGTTTTTTACAAACACAAATTAACATTTAACCTCGTTTAATTGTTAAATTTAAATCCGTTATAAATTTATACAAATATTTAACTTCAATTAATTGTAATACCTAAACTTCACCGTCTTTTGTAACTTCAAACAGATTTTAGTGGCATATTAGATTTTAAATTTTTATTAGGTTTAGATTTTGATTAGTTAGAAAAGGAGAGATGAATAAATGATTCACTGCTAAAGGTGAACCCAAATATTTTTAGATAAATAAAGATGGCCAAAAAGGAGATTTACTCTTTATAAAAATTCAAAATCGACTTGAGATATATCTAATCTGATGCGATCACCAATAAATTAAACAAATTAAGAAGAATTGAATTGTTTCTTTGTAATGTCGAATCTCATCATATGGTTCCAACTTCCAACTTTCAATAAATCCAACTTCTGCCAACTACATTGTTTCTAGATAAATCTCAAATCGATTTTGAGTTTACAAATGAGGTTAAATCTTTTTTTTTTTGTGTATCCATTTATTTTGTTTCAAATAGATTCTTTTGTTCTCAAAACAAGATTATTTTTCAAATTTTTTTTTTTAATTTAACAAGAATTGATTTCCTTATAACATTTTTGTATACGTGTCCATTTTACCGATCCTCAAATTTTACTTGAAAATTTTTCTCCTGAGAAAAAAATAAGAACCGGACACAACAAACACAAATCAGTTGTCCGTCATAGGCGAGAACTCCAAAGTCTCTTTAAGAAATGGATGTTAACGGATAACCGTCAGATCTGAAATCGAAAACAATCAAACGGCTAAGATTCACTTAATTTTATCTTTCTCATTTTCCAGTAATATTATAAATACCAAAAATCCCTAAAAAATGGCGCAAACCAAAAGCAAGAGCCGTCACTCTCTTCTTCTTCTTCCTCGTCCTTTACCCTCTGCAAAAAAATTCACTAAATTTAGATACGTTTGTTATTAGATTCGATTTTTATTCTCTGCTTAGATCTCGTGAATCCAAATGGAGCAAGAAGAACCATGTGAAGCGAAAGAAACAGCTTCTTCTTCGATAGAGCCGAAAACACCAAACCCTAATGTCCCAGATTCGATTCCTGCCATTGATTCCGATTCTTCTCTTTCGGAAGAAGAAATAGTTACAGAGAAAGACAGAGGAATCGTCACTTTGTCTCCACTGTGTAAACAGAGGATTGATTCTGCTTCGATCTCGGATTGTGTTTTGGTATCTGATGACGAAATTATAGAGTCTCTTTATCAGAATCTGTTGAGAGTTATTCTCTCATTGCAGCAGATTCAAAGTGTAGCTGTTGTTCCTGAGATTTGGTGTTTTGATGGTTGTAAAACACCGCCTCCTTCGTCTCGGAATCTCGATTCGAATATGGTTAGTGATACTTGTCCTGGAGCTCCTATGAAGCTCACTAAGATATCTAGGAATATTGATTCTGGATTAAGAAGAAAACTCTTCTGAGTCTTGAGTATCTGACATGGAGTTAAACTGACATGACTTGTCGTTGTGTTGTAGTAAGCTATAAGAGATTTAGGGGTTTTTTAAACTCTTATGGCTCTTGTGATTTGACTTTTGTTTGTACAGTCTTGTTAGGCTTTTTATGTGTAATTGCTAGCTAAAGCTAGTTGTTGTTGTTGGAGACATTCAGTTTCTGTTCTTTCTTTCTTGTCTGTAATTTATCATGTTCATGTTTCCTAAGAACTTATGTATGGTAAGGAATCTTTAGAGGTATTATCTTTGTTGATATGTCAGAGCTTTGTTGGGTGTGCTCCTTTATTGATTGGTGTTTGTAGAAGGTTACCACTGAATCAATATCTTTGCTCTACAAGTGAAACTTTGTTGTGGGATAAGGTTGTGCATAGATCAGGCAAATCGGAGCTATGAAGCAAATAGTGCAGGGTTTCGTCCATTTAGACCAGTCTTTCGTGTGCATTTGGGTGATGGTGGAAGCCAAAACCGAAACTCAGAAAGTACTGAAGCTAGAAAATCAATGCTTAACATGGAGTTGTAACAAATAAATCTGTGTTTAATATATAAAAGAACTAAGTCTATAGGTCTATACAAAGGACTTCAGCAGTATCACCAAGATCTTATCAATGGAGTTGTTGCATAAGAAGCGCCTAACTGTGTCTACCACACATTCAATAGAATTTCAAAGAATAGTTTATCTGAACTTTTGATCTTTGCTTGGTCTTTCATGGAATAATTGAAATTGCTTTGGAAGCGTCGAGATGGTTAAACCGACATGTTCCAAGAAGATATTCTGGGAGCTCCTCTTCGGTATTCGCCTGCACAAAGAAGAAATTGCTCACTCAAATCCAATGCTTCAATATGTAACCAGAATACCCACCGAAGTTGACTTAGATTTAAACCAGGAAAGATTGGTAATTAGTTTACCTGTATTAAGAAGGCCATTTCAATCACGAGTTTGTTGAGGTAACCAAGAACAAGACTCACAACTCCTCTTGCAACAGTTGATGACCCAATATCAACGCCCAGCTGAAAATAACAGGTGTACAAAAAAATAAGATTTTCTAACAATGCGTGGCTCAAACGTGAAAAGTCACACTGTTGTGGTAGATAGATACTAATTCCTGTTAGGATCTAGCATCAATCCTTACTGTGTTACCTCAATATAGTTCTTTCCCCTGAAGTAGTTGATCTCCAGGGCTTGACCAATAAGGCATGCTTTCTTTCCCACACTTTGCTTAACTATCCAAGAGCCCTGAAAATATCGCCAAACCAAAAGTCAGGTATGAATGCATTGGACAGACAAATAATAAAACTAAATAGAGGTAATCTTTTACGCCAACCTTGGATATGTAGGGAATGAGCTTGAACCTTGAATTCCTATATGCGTCATCACCATTAACAAAGCTAACTAGCAAAGGATGCTCTTCAATAGGAGTGCTCATCATGTAATAAAGCACAAGGCTGTACGTTGTTGATCCAGGAACCTATTATTCCATCGAACAACTAATTGATTCTTTTACGGACACATGGAAAAGCTGAATAAAAAAACATTGGTCACAGGAGTGTCCTCTTACCTGTATATTCACGATGAAAAAGAACTCTGGTCCACCTTTTGCTGCATATTTCTGCATTTTAAAAACTTGTAAGACTTCTTATAAAAAGTAAGAGAGGGGCTAATAACTATCAGAACAAACAATAATAATCAAAACCTGAACTATGCCTCCTGGACGGGACCCCAAATCATCTTCCCGCTTGTCAGATTTTAGCCAGTCTGCAGCTACCATTTCCATCAGTGTACCCTTTGCCTTGACCTGGATCCACCACAAGAGAATGTTTACAAATTGAGTAATATTATACATATTGATATATTCAAGCACAAGTTATGAGCTTTTCTTTACCTTCTTCTGGTCATCAAGATAAGTTTTTCCTCGAATGAGAAAAGTAGATGGGTCCGTTGTTGTCCAACTACAAGGCAAATCACAACTAGGATCAGTTGGAAGCGTGGTTCCATAGCAGCAAGGCGGGTTGCAGGTAGCATGTGGGCTGCTCTCTTCCTTCGCCCTCTCATGCAGGTCAACATAACCCCTCTTTTGAACTGCTCGAGAAAAAAATTATAACCATTAAAAGACAGGTGAAACTAGAGAAGAAGAAAACAGAATGAGAAGACACAACTAATAAGAGCAGAATTTCTCCATGAAACTTAGGATCACCTGCAAGATCGTGTAATTTTTTCACTAAGCTCGTAGCGCTATTTAGTTTTGGCTGGCGGGATTCCTGCAGTCGGCAAACAGAAAATCAGAACTGTTATCTTTCCGAGCAAATTAAAGTCCTGTCTGATGTTGCTACCTGACAGCATGTATCCAAATCAAAATCTGAGGTCCAGCTGTCATCCAAATTGTCATTATCTGATGGTTCTGGAACGTCGAAAAACTCATCCAAGTCTACAAGGCTAGAGCGCTCTGAGGGAAATTTGTCTCTCTCTTCATTTGCAGTGTCCTTAAACATTTCGTTTTCCCTCAGGGAAGAATCACCAAACACACCATCTTCGTTCTGAGTCAATCTTGCACTTCTTGACAACTCCCCTGACGACAGATTAGGAGGAAAGCTTCCGTGCTTTGCCCTAAAAAGCTCTCTCAGGGCTGATTCAACCAACAAGGATGTTATGATAAAAGAAAAGTGCTTAAACTGAGAAATTTTCCTTTAAGAGAATTGGCAACTACCAGAAATTCTTCCAAGCATTTTCACGGTAATAGATCTAGCTAAGGACGGCTTCACATAAGATCTCCAGGACTTCCAATCAACAGCAAGCATGTGCTTCACAACTGATTGTTTTCCGTTGTCTATGGGAGAAATCACATAACCGCCACCTGTGATACATAGGAGAAAACATTAGTTACACAGAAGAGATCAATAGTTGCATTAGTGATCAATATGTATTGGCCTACATCCACAGATATATATATTCTTTTAAGAAACTGAAACAATAGACTATTAAGAGTATAAAGATAACTAAGTTTCCGCAAACACCAAGGTAGTTGCACGAATGAACATGTAAGGAAATGCAGAAACTAACTTCTTTTTTAATTTAAATCTAGGCGTACATTACTTTTAAGGCACGCACGGACATAGCCTTTCTGAGGTGGACACTTCTTGTGAAATACAGAATGATAGAGAATAACTGCGACAGAAAGAACAAAGGAGAATAAAAAGTTAGCTAATGGAACATTTGGCAGAATCAAATGAATAGTTATTTCTATTTAGTGCTACAAACCATATGTGCCATCGTCTTCCCTTCTCCAGTAACGCCGTAGCGAAAAATCTCTTCTCTTCATCCCCCTGTTACTACAGCATGTTAGTATTAAGACAAACAAAAACACTAACTCTGGCAGAAAGTTGAGTAGCAGACCAAGGTAACCAATCGCTGTATAGCTGTTTGTGGATTATATCAGTGTGACCATCAAGATGTTCGACCACACTGCCTTGATAAAAACAGAAATCCCATCTGCAAAGTTTCGAGAATTTAGTTCAGGAAAAGTAAACAATACCCGCATTTGTTTATGTTCTACGATTGTTAATATCTTAGGCTTGCTTGTCTGGAAAGAGGCAGTAGTACTTACTCTGATCTTGAGGGTCCAAGAGAAAGAAGCGTTTGGAAAATAGTTTCTGAGGTTCCATCAACAACACCAACAGCCATAATAGCCGGATGATCATCCCACTGTGAAGTCATGCAACAAAATCATCAAAACATGATTCCCTTCAATAAACCCAAAATACCTTTTCAACAGATTAAGAGTGAAAAAAATACCGACCCTTCCGAGAGAATCTCTCTCTTTTGCCTCTTTAAAAAGCCGAAGACCTGCGTGCAACACATGTTAACACTATGCATTCCAGCCAAACAAAAATCAATGAAATTTGAGTATGAACTATACCATTCTGACAACCGAATATTGTCCAGGGAGAAGGCGCAACAACATCAGTTGTAACAGGATCAACTCGTGCAGACGACCGAAGTGTCCAGTCAATAGAGTTTGAGTGATGGTCCCGCACTGAGCTACTCAATCTGATTTCAGAAATTTTCTTTCTTAAGTAACCACAAACCATTATCTGTACTACGTAACTAACAAAAATTGGCAGGAACTACTGGCTCAGCAATTTATTTAACAGTTAGCTTAGAGATGTATCCAATTGATTACGTGGAAAAAAAGAGGTACCTCAAAGAGTCCCATCGACTCCTGGAACAATTAAAAACATCTCCAGGAAAAGGGGCACCCTGCATAAAACATATAACTATAAGTCTCCAACCTCCAAGAAGAGCTCTTAACTTGTTACTAATTGCCATTTATATAACCTTTAAAGCCGCCTCTTTAATCAAATTAATCCACCTTGCTGCATCCTCAGGACTGCTTGCTCCTAACTATATAACAATTAAAACAAGAAAGCTTAACAAATGAAAAAAAGAGATGTATATAGTGTACCAACATAAAAACAAAACAACAGAAATTACCTTACCTTGAGCTGATCATTGTGATTTGATGTATTGTATAGTGTAAATATGAAGAATGCCTACAAGTATTCCAGACAAACCATTAAAACAAAAGCATAACTAAACTCCACAACTAAAGATTTAAAAATGAGAACTTTCATACTTTTCTATGAACATTTTCTCTCCCATTGTCAGTAACACGGATACACGAATCTATCACCGCACTTCGTCCAGCATTCTGTAAAAACCAAATTCAGATTCTACTAAAAGTTAAAATCCTAATCCAAAATGGGAGATTATGAACAACCAAACGAACTTGCGATTAATCAAATGGTGGTGACCTTGGTTTTAGAATCGGAGATAGACTTGAAACTCTTGAGAAGATGATCTCCAAGGACAAAGTAACGTTTTCTAGAGAAATGCAATCCAAATCGATTAGATCGTATTATATACAACCAACCTTCCATCTTCGTCTCGCTCTCATTTTCAGACCCAAAAGCCATTACAACTCCAAAACCAAAGTCCTAGAATGTATGAATAAGAGAAAATCACAAAGCTTTACACTTTAAGAACCTTAGAAGTTTCTTGAATTCCAAGGAAATTGCCCAATAATCAAATCCAATCAAAGAACACACAAAAACCCAGAAAACCCAGAAAATCTCGAAACCCTAGAAATATCTTCTTCGCAATAAGAAAACCAAAAGAAGTCTTCTTGTTTTCTCCGTTTTGACGATACAAAATCAACCCATTAAACGACAAACCCAGAAAAGAGAATCAGAAGTAGAGGAAGATGACGAAGGTAGTGGAGATCGAAATTTTTAAAATTTGGAGGACTTAAGATTTGAATTGATCTCTCGTCATCATCATCACTTTTTCCAATTTTCCCTGAATTTTTTTTCAACAGGTTTCTCTGAAATTGGGAGTATTTTTTGTAAAAGTGACAATAAAGATTTGAGGACGAATGATTACGAATTTATGGAAATGACGTTATTACCCTTTTCGTGTTTATTGATGTGTTCAAAGTTTTAACCACATATATTTTCTGATTGGTGGTTTCGATTTTGTCCAAATTCACTCGTTTTTGCCCTTTTTGATATGATAGGCCTTGGCCTGGTCTGGCCTTATAGGGTTAAAATCGGTTTTCGCTTTTCTAGACACATCGCAACTGTTGTAAATTTGTAATTGGTTTCACTTTTGCTTTAAGCTTTATTGTTTAAAGACAAATAAAAATTAATAAAATCCTACTATATTATTTGGGAAGTACATTTTAAAATGTAACCTTAATTTTTGTAAGTAATTACATGGGTATACCATTAGAAATAAAATTTTAAAGAGTAAATTAATTTATCTCTTTAAAGATTAAAAAGTCAAATACTAATTTAATTAATTAAATTTAATTAAAAAACGAAAT
>Ga0041059_1002302_pt1 | contig 14429 bp, 10 predicted proteins | sample AraColnosormetaG_FD_56232 | JGI IMG/M metagenome (GOLD analysis project Ga0041059, IMG submission 56232) | Arabidopsis roots microbial communities from North Carolina, USA - Col MF nosort | ecosystem: Host-associated > Plants > Roots > Unclassified | place: USA: North Carolina | collected...
AAAAAAAAAAANAAAAAAAAAAAAAAAAAAAAAAAAAAAGGCCCTTTTGAAGAAAACGTACCTGGAAGAAGAAAACAAAGGGGCATTAATGGCGGCTCACGTGTATCAACAGCAGCAGGGCTTTGTGTACAGAAAACAGAGACGGAACCAACCAGAATTCGAGGAGATTGCTGATCGAAAGCGTGACTAAGAGATAGAAAGAGAGAAAGGATTCGAATTTTCTTGTGGGTTGTGGGAAAGATTCAATTTTTATCACCTTTAAAGTTGAAGAATTTAGAGAGAGGAAACGTACGATGTGGAAAGAGAGTAGGCGCGTTCCGGTGAGGACGATGAAAGAGAGAAAGAGAGATGGCGGAAATTCCTCGGTTTATAAGAAAACAAAACAATAAAGAAATGAGGAATTTTCTTAGTAAAAAATATATTTGACTTTTTTGTCAGCTTTTTTGCTTTGCTTTTGATATGAACATGACATGTAGCAAGAATGATGGTGCAGTCTGCAGATTAATTTATATTATATAGTACTAATCAAGATTATTAATTAAACTTTAATTTTCTATTAACATTTCAATTTCCATATTGTATAAGAAAAATATTGTGCATATTGTTTTTTTTTTAATTGATACCGGTGTTCTAGTGAAACCTGACTAATTAGAAATAAATAGTTATTTGTTATGTTTGATATTAATATTCGGGACCAAAATCTAATAGTTCCAAGTGGTCATAGATTATGTTACGATGTTTCTTTTTTTTTTTTATCTTGATTTCAAATTCATAGTTGATTTTGATGTGTGTTTGTTGTGAGGAATGTTCTTAGAGTTATGTTGACCGTTCTTCATATTCCTTGTTGACTATGTGGCATGGTTGAGTTATGATGTTTTTATTAATAAAACGTGTTTTGATTCATAAGTGATTGTGGCGTTTTGATTTATGCTGCTAAGAAAGATATCTAAATGAATGAATGGTTAAACTGTAAAAAATGAACAAAGTAAACATATTGAAACTGTTAATGATGTAAAACATAATCATGAGTTGGTGAAAGTAGCAAGTGATGGGTTTTGGACTTTGGAAATTCCCATGTGTTGAACTACGGGTTTGAAAATTATGAAATCGAGCTTTATCAAACCATCTCGTTCAAAGATTTTTAATATCGAAAGCAAGTTGAACTACTAGAGAACTGAGGAGGGTAGATTCTCCATTTATAGCTGTATAAACTTCTCAAATTTTATTTATGGAATTCATCTTTTCTTCAGTCCATAATTGTATTCTATGAAAAATTCGATGACCAGATGTAACTAGGTTTTGTGGGAGATAACATACTAATTTTTTTAGTTTAGGAGCATTGTACTATTGAAAATAACAATGGTAGGCTATTAAGTAATTGAGGTTATTTTCTAGGGAAGAGCTTTATAGGGGGGAGGGGAAAAGCATGATTAGCCAATAGAATTGCCGCATTTGTTATGGCTACGATAAATGTGCCTGGTGGAGGAGGAGACCAACTCCGTCGTGCTGACATGTCGGCCAGAGTTTCATTTAAGTGGTTTTGCGATCACAAAATGATAGTAATGGCAAAATCAAAAACATTTTTATTTTGATATATTCTCTCTTTTTTTTTTTAACACAATTTTGATATATCCTCTATGTTTCTGTTTATAGTCTTTATTTATTTACTTAATTAAATTTTATTTTAAAAACATTTATATGTATTCTATCAAGTAATTTGTTTCTATATAACCAATCTACATATACATTTTTGGAGCTATTTTGTAAAATAAATCTTGTAGTTGAGACTTATTTACAATGGCTGCCACTGAATTAATGTTTGTTTTTGATAATTAGAAAGAAAATCTTCGAATTAAATATTTGACATTTAACAATCTTCGTAAAATCTTTCCATGTTAACTACACGTTTAGTTACTAAAATAAAAGTTCCAAAATATTTAATATTATTTAATTACTACAAAATTATCATTTTTGATATTGCTTTTCTGCATTAGTATAACAATTCGATTATAATCATCAAACCACAGAGATATTTGATAGCATTTAATTACTACAAAATTAAAAAATATTTAGACAATGGTTCATAAACATATTATAAATAAGATCAACATTAATAAAATAAATGAGTTTTTTTACGGGACGGATTTGGCAGGACATTACTTAATAACAATTGTAAATTATAAAATATAAATACAATTTGCAAACTTTTATATATATTAACTTTAAAAAATAAATTATCTCCGCGGTATACCGCGGGTTAAAACCTATTTCTTATTATTTTTGTTAATTTTTTGTAGAATCATTTTGAATCTTTCATCATCAGCCAGAACAAAAAAAAACTATTCGGTGTTTGATGTATGTTATTAAATATAACATACTTTGCTTTAGTATATTTATCTATTGAGCAGATTAAAGAATAATTTGTATTTAAAAAGTCCAATTTAAATTAGATAAACTACTTTTAGAACTTGTTTTAATCAATTTGTAGTTAAACAAAAAGTTTGTTAATTTGGCTTTTGGGAGTGAGTCAGTGAGACTGAGATGTGTAATAGTGACCCATTTTTGGTTATAAATAGCAAAACAAAGCAGGTTAGAAGAATTGATGCCATTTTTTTATATGCCAAACTTAGTAACTTACAATGGAGGTGAGTAAATCTAAACGAAAAATAAAATGGGAGTGAATAAAGAGAAAGAATATACGAATATGCATTACGCATCTTTAAATTTTAGTGGTGATACAAAGACAGTATTAGACTATTGGTAGATAATTTTACAATTTAATTAACCCTTTTATTGATTGTTTAGAATTTAAAATAGTAGGATATAAAAACAAAAAAATATGCATAATGAAAAACTGTAATGTGAATGTCAGGTGGGGTTCACATAAACATGGCATAAATCCATGAGATATCGCCACGTACGTGTATTGGTGTCTTAAAAAATCTTAAACGACATCGTACGTTGCGTGCGAGTTGGCCTCCCCTACGTAAAACTCTTGTAAATGCGATGTCTCCACTCCACTCCATCCTTTTATTGTCGGTCACAATTTTGAATTCAGAATCTCACTATCTCTTTTCTTCATATACCCCGAAATATAAACGCAGAAATCCCAAAAATTACGAATTATTAGGCGGTAAAAACTATCGGTACGGTTCACTAATACAAGGCTTAAGACTATAGTTGGTAATCTTTACGATTTTATTCAAAAATGTTACCATTTTCATGAGTATTAAGTCTCATTGTTCCAAATGGTCAGTGTATTTCTTCATGTTTTGGTTTCGATCGGCTATAGTTGGCGCAATCGTTAGTTTTTTTATATAGAAAAACATCTGGAATTGTTTCTGTGATCCTCATTCTTTGAAAGATTCTTAATTACTATTAGCAATTACATTTGAATGAAATTCTTGTTATCACTTTGTGGATAGAAGAATAATCAATAATTATTGTCCATTCAATAATTAAAAATCATACTCCCTCTGTTTTATATTAGTTGTAATTTAAGGTTTTTACACACAAATTAAGAAATCATAAAAATCTCATTTAATCTACCTCTTTTATATAAAAACATAATTTATTATAACCAATTCAACCAATAAAAAAATAGATGATTAAATATAATTGGTTAAAGAATATTAAATACATTCATATAGTATCATTTAAAAAAAAGAAGGTTTTAGTATTTGTTGCTTAGTGCTGATGATTGATATTTTACTCACCTGTTCTAACATGCTCAATTACTCACATTCATATTGTTTGGTATCGCTTTTGTTTTATTACACTCTTTAGTCACACAAACTTTTAATTATTCTACTATCCATTAGGATTAGTTATAATCAGTACTCCGAATATTATCGAATCATCACACACATGCATTGACACATTGTTAATAGCTGCATGTAATGATTATTCAAACAGAAGAAAAGTATTGAATGGTCTAATAGATATATCCAAATTATTTTTCTGGTGTTTTTTTAAAGTATTATTAAAATCAGATATATCTAAAAGAAAGTAATAGGTTTATGTGTGTTTGACTTCACTACATTAGACAAGTTTGCAATTGCATTGTTATGAAGCAAAGCGACCAACGACTCCATGCACGTTGACTCTCTTGTATCGTTCTTCCAACATGCAATTTTTCTACTTCTTCACGTCTCTTTTGTCTAATTAGTCTTTTTAGGTGGCTTGAGAATAATACGTACTTTAGCCCCTTCACATTCCAAAATTACACAATTATTTTTGAATTCTAGTAGCAATCTTTGCTCTCTCCATTACAATATCCATATTATGGGTTTGCTTGCAAGCACCATGCATCTATCCATACTTATTAGATCATCAAAATAACTGACATTCTCATATTTGATCGATACCATTTATATATATATTCATTCTTATAACATTAGATTGGCAAATAGCTAACTTACAAGTTATGTGTTCTGGTCTTCAGATAATCTTTACAAGAACTCAATAGATTCCCCAAAACCGAATCCGAAGACTCACTTCTCGAACCTAGGCGTCTGTTCACATCGTCCATTAACCTCAAAACTGAATCTTGCTCAAATCGGGACAAGACTCTGGACCATGCGGAAGTTGAAAATGCTCGTAACTCAGTCTCCTCAATTTTTCCATTAAGATCAGCAAGAGATGATATAGCCGAAATATGATCGCCTTTCTCGAGTTTCCTGAAGAATCTTTCTTTGATTAGAGGCGATGGCGGAATTCTATTACTTCGTCTCATGTGTTCCCATGTCGCTTCCATCACCTCCTCCTGTCACACACACACACACACACACACAAACGCAAGAGATTGTTCAGACCAGATGATAACATAACATTTCCAATCAAAAATGTTTCAATTTGTCTCATTTTTTTTTTTTTAATACCTTTCCTGCTCTGCTAGCTTCAAGTACCATTCTGAGATGGCGTTTCGCATTGAAATGGTATCCATGACGCAACATCTCCCGATACGCATAACCAAAATCATCCCACTTTTCTTGTTCAGCACACGTGTCTAGCATCGTGTTGAACGTGTACGTGTCTGGCAATACTCTTGATTCGAAATCCGAGCTGTTTTTTATATGATTTCCGTCTTCTGACATCTTCTGGAAAAGTTCCCTTGCTTCTTCAAACAATCCGCCTTGTAGATAAGCTTTTAGCATTATGTTGCAAGTGACTAGGTTAGGGCTGCAGACCTTCTTCATCTGATCGAAGATGTAAGCTGCATTCTTGATGTTTCCCGAGTCGACGCATGCTTGGATCAGGCCAGTGTAAGTCACCACGAGAGGTTTATTTGCAACTCTACATATCTTCTTAAGCTGAAATTGGATGGTATGAACAAGATCAGCTTTGTAAATCAAATTCTCGATAAGCTTAAGGACTACAGGATTTACAAAATTTACCATATTGAGCCCTTCATTACACCTTCCTGCGCTACATAGACAGCGAGCAAGGTCGTAGTAAAGAGCAGCTGATCCAACAATACCACGGCTTTCCATATCCTCAACCGTATGTACGGCCTCGTCGCTTTTACCTTCTTTCCATAGAGTATTAACAAGAACTGATTCACAGGTACAAATGGTTTACTCTTCAGTGGGGAATTCAAATACTAATAATCTAAAGGAAAAGAATAAAGAGTTCACAAAATACCTCTATATGCTAGAGCATTAGGGATAGAAGATTTCTGCATCTTCCTGAAGAATTCATGAACTAAATTGTACTTCTCACATGCTAACATTACCTGCTTAGACACAAATACAGACTCACTACTCATCAATAGCGTTGAAATGAAATAATAATTGTTATGATAAGAAGAGATATTTCACCTCCATGATGAGGCCATAGGTTACAGGAGAAGGTTTTTGCCCTCGTTGCTTCAACTGTTGCAATACCCAGAATGCTCCTTCCCATTGCTTTCGTTGAACACATGCGTTGAGCACCTGTGGTTAGATGTCCAGCATTGGCATCAGGCGAGTGACTATACATAAGTATCCGAGAATAAGTGTAAGCTATATATATTCATAAGAATGAGATAATTATAAACTACTGACCGCATTGTAAACAACAACATCTGGTTCAAGCCGGGGATCCCATTTTTCAAGTGTTGTTGGCTTGAACTTCTTTTTAGGTGGAGACCTCATTGTGTCAATCACATAGAAGAGTTCCTTGATATGCCCAGCTTGTCCAAGTGTGACTGCAATTGAACGGTATGCTACCATATCCGGATATGATGAAATTTGTAACTGGCGAAGAAAACAAAAAGATTAACTTAATTTTATAATTTATATCAAAGCAACAAGAACATATACAAGCATGGCACAAGGGTTTTACCAGCATAGCGTGGAATACATTGAGAGCTTCCACAGGCCTCCTTGATTTACCAAGAACATTTAGTGCAGTTGTATAGATGATTCTGGATCCAAAATGGTAATATTTTTGTCAGCATTACGTTTAAAAAAAGAGATTCTGGACTTCTGTAAGTGAAATCAACCTGGCTCCCAATGCAATATATCCATAGCTCACTTTTAGAGTAGTCAGTAAAATATTTACCTTATCTTGTTAGATTTGTAACGGTCTTGCCTTTGAAGCCACTCAATGACTTGAAGAACTCGTCTCCAGTTTCCTAGTTTCCCTAGAAAGTGGATCAGTCTCATTACTGTGTAATCCGTATATCTGATTTTTGCACTCCTGATCGCCTTGGAAAACTGCCACTCAGGCATATTGATGTCTGCACCATTCAACCTAGTGAAATAAACTTCCTTAACATAAATTCAGCTGAGTATGATAATAATTGCATAAGAAATGTATTAATCTCACTCCCTAATTTCATCTGCATTAGCACATAACCAAATCAAAATTCATGATTTACCTCCTAATATTTGTCTTCTATGTAATCTAAGAACATGAACCAAATCTAGTTAATAGCATAAACACATACACTTTTGCTAACTTCTCGATTCTGTCTTCCATTTCGACTCGTGAAGTAGCTGGCTTGTCCACTATGTCACTGGACTCATCAGAAAACCTAAAGGCAGGAGTTTCCATGGCAAACAAGCTATCATCATCATCATCATTTCTCTTAGCACCAATTCTCCTGGTTCCACTCAATTTGCTACTTCTTATCTCATGCCTCTCATTGGCTAATCTCTCAATCCGCCTTTCTTCAGCAAGAAGATCCAATCCATCTCCTTTGGAACCTCTCTCAATCCCTCTCGATGTATCAGAGACACGCTGATACCTCACCATCTCCTGCTTCGGATTCCCTCTCCTGAAACTCTCATCTTCTGACACAGGCACTAAAGATTCATCACTCTTACTCCATCTTACATCTTTGGCTATTCTCTGAACTCTCCTTTCTTCAACAACAAGCTCCAATTCATCACCTTTTGAACCTCTTGCAATCCCTCTGGATGTATCAGAGGAACGGTGATGCTCCTGCTTAGAGTATCTTCTCCTAAAGCTCTCATCTTTAGGCATAGTCACTGAAGATTCACCACTATTACTCCATTTCACAGCCACTGAAGATTCACGACTTTTACTCCATCTTGCATCTTTGGCTATTCTCTGAACTCTCCTTTCTTCAACAACAAGATCCAATTCATCACCTCTCGAACCTCTTTCAATCCCTCTCGATGTATCAGAGGAACGGTGATACTCCTGCTTAGAGTACCTTTTCCTGAAACTCTCATCTTCAGGCACAGTCACTGAAGATTCACCACTCTTACTCAATTTCAGAGCCACTGAAGATTCACCACTCTTACTCCATTTCAAATCTGTAGCCACTCTATGATTTTCAATTTCTCCATTCCTCTTGAAAACTCTCTCATTACGTTTATCACTTACAATCTCCTGCCTTGAGTATCTCTTCCTGAAAGTTTCATCTTTTAGCTCACCACTCTTAATCTTCATATCTTTCACTTCATAAACACTATCACCATTCCCACCTCCACCATCATCTTCCTCAACTTTCAATCTGTCGAATTTCTTCTTCTTCCTTGCTGTTTTAACCGATTCCATGATTTGCAGGTACTGATCAAAACTGGGTTTGAATTCAAAACCTTTATCACCGGGTTTTTGCAAACCAACCTCCTTCGTGTTCAAATTCAAGCAAAACATTACCTTTGAATTCAATTTCCTCGAATTAAGACGAACGACTCGTCGGCAATTATAGTATGGCTGATGAAACAATGGTCTCCAGAAAGAATTCCGACTTTCATCTAAAAGCGATGCATTTACGAAAGCATTCGTCGAAATCGTCACCGCCATTTTTGTATCCTTACTAAAGCTCTACTGATTTTTTTCTGCAATTCACTCGAAGTTCGAAATTATCATCAGAGGCAAATCGTCGTTGAACCCTATCGGCTATCGTCAACGTCCGACGTGGCTAAGCGAATAAAACTACTTGACGTTTCTTTAAAACAAACTAACGAGGTGTAGTTTTTATGAATATAGAAACGGGACGTTGTTTTTTATGTGTGACAGATCGTACACATTCCAACTTGTTATTGGGCTTAAGCCTGCGTTTGAGGCTATTGCAATATTGCATGCTTTATTTGGTTAAACCGTGGTAGTTTTGTGTCTTCGGTCCATATTAAATATTGAATGGGCCAAAAATGAAATAAAAGACAAGAACAATGATCTTTTTGTTATAAAATATAACGCTAAAATAAATAATAATATTATATTTGATGTGAATATGAAGGAAAGAGCCGTAAGAGAAATGAAGAGCGAAATAGATTTTTGTTATTCTTATTTTCTCGTTATTTACAATAAAACAAATAACTATATATATAAGGGAGAAATTTGGTGAGCTAGTGTTTTGGTGAGCAAGACTTATTCAAAGATGGATAATCATTCACGTTTCTAACACATTTTTCTTTACGTTACTAAAGGCTACACAAATTCATTATAAAGCATAAACACACTTGGAAACCATAAAATGAGATGGTTTATAGTGTTAGTATGAGTTGAAACCAAGGCAAAAGATGATGGTGATAATAGAATCCATTATTTTCTTGCTAGAAAAGGGTCTTCAACGGTTAAATACAAGAGAAATGATGTAAAGCAAGTATAATGAGTCATGACTCGTGTTAATTAAAAGGTTAAAAAGTATATGTTGGACCTACTTCTTTTGATGTGGTAATAATTATTGCTTTGTAGCTTTTTTCCTCATCTCATGTAGTATTTCTAGAATAAAGCAAATCTTATTCTCATGATCGTAGATTGCTAAGAATAGGTTTAATCTTGGTTTTTATTTGGTACATAATGCTGGGAGGGATGATTTTTTTGGACAAACCGCATAAATCCGTTTTGGTATGTTCTGTTTTGGCTGAAAATGGTCAAAGAAGAGTCACGGATGGTTATTAAGGAGAGAACAAAAGCGACTTCTCATAGAATCTTACCGTTGGAAAATACAACAAAACGTCACCTAAATGATAAAAGACAAATAAAGAATTTAAAGTACCAAAAGACTCAAAGATATGACCACTTTCATTTGTTTCACCCATTTAGCATAACAACATCAACATGCAACATTTGATTAATGTGAAATTAACAAACCAAGAGTTTTGGAATTTGTTTTTTCTCCTACTTATGTGTGCCAAATAAATGAACTTCTATCATATTATAGTACTTAAGAATGATATTATATTGAATAGACCAAAAATGAAATAGAAGACAAGAAAGATGATCATTTTATATGTTAGTAAAGGCTACACAGATGCATTTTAAAGCATAAACACACTTGGAAACAATAGGAAACTACAAGTGAGAACAAGTTAAAAGTCTTCCACCGATCTCTGCAGTTGCATTAATAAAAACATTCAGTAACCGAGAACGCTTTTTTCTTATTTCTTCTAGCTAAAAGTATTCTCAGAAGACCATTGTACTCTAAAACCCACTTAACTCTCTCTCTTTCTCTTTCCCCTTTCTTCTTCTGAGATACGCTTCTCTACTCCACTGCCATGGAGCTCTAATGGGTCTCTGCAATTTTCATTCTTTTCCTCTTTTCTTCTGAGAATTTCAGCTCAAGAACCATGGATGAGTCTTCTCTTGTTCGTTTTGTGTTCCTTCTCTGTTTGGTTTCGTCGTCTGTGTTCTGTTTGGCTGAGTCTGACCAAAACGCAACCGTTTCTTCTGCTGTTTACATTGTTACTCTCAAGGACCGTCCATCTGTTCATTTCTCCGGCAGAGAATCGAGTGACTCTAAACACAGCCTTACCGCTACTTCGTCCCAAATTTACAGAACATTGTATGTAGAAAAAAGTTACCATTCTTTCTTTTTGTTCTTCAAAGTTTCAATCTTTATCCAGGGTTTGATTTCTTCGTGGAATCGCTGTTGATTTTTCCGGGAGGGTTTGGTCTTTTTCTCAATCTTCATAGACCGACATTAGTTGAAATTCGTCAATTTTGGGTCCCAGATTACTTGTCTCTTGTGTCTTTGGTCTTTTCCTGAAAGTCTAAACGGATATATAGGCATGCCTGTTGAATTCGTGCTCCAAGTTGAAACCTTTATGTTGTTAAACGAAGCTATTAACATTAATGTCTAATGCCTTCAAGCTGAAACCTTTATGCTATAGTATGATTATAATCTCTTTGTTTATACATATATAGGAACCGAAGTGCTTCTATTATTAGAGTTCACGATTCATTGCTGAGAAATGTATTGAGAAAGGAGAATTACCTTAAGCTTTATAGTTACCACTATCTTATCAATGGGTTTTCCGCGGTTCTTACTCGAAAACAGGTACTTACATTGTCTTGGAAACAGTATATGAATGTCTAAATGTTAGTGTTTGTTCATTGTTATGAGCTCTTGAGTTTGAAAACTGGTTTGTTTTTTCTTTAGGCTGATAGACTTGCAGCTAGAGAAGAAGTGGAAAATGTGGTTCTGGACTTTCTGGTCGAGAAAGCAACTACTCACACACCACAGTTCTTAGGTTTGCCTCGTGGAGCTTGGCTCCGTGATGGAGGCTCTGAATATGCAGGAGAAGGAGTTGTTATAGGCTTTATTGATACTGGAATTGATCCCACTCATCCTAGTTTCAGTGACAAAATCTCGGGGCATACATATTCGGTCCCTCCTCACTTTACTGGCGTCTGTGAAGTTACCATTGGTTTCCCGCCCGGTTCTTGCAATAGGAAACTCATTGGAGCACGCCATTTTGCTGAGTCTGCTCTCAGTAGAGGAGTCTTGAATTCATCTCAGGATGATGCTTCACCATTTGATGGTGAAGGGCATGGCACGTAAGTGTATATTATCCACTCAGATGCTGATTAACTAATTGACCACCCAAGTTGTTATGTCTGATATTGGTTGATTTGTTCAGGCACACAGCTTCTGTTGCAGCTGGGAATCACGGGATCCCGGTGGTAGTTGCGGGTCATCGCCTTGGAAATGCTAGCGGGATGGCTCCTCGTGCTCAGTAAGTCAATACCACGGAATGATGTTCACTATGGAAACAATTCATATAGAAACTAAAAGTCTTGTCTTTTCTTGTTAGTATTGCTATCTACAAGGCATTGTATAAGAGGTTTGGAGGCTTTGCTGCAGATATCATTGCAGCCATAGATCAGGTAACTAAAAATGTTACTTTTGTAACAGAAACTTTGATAAACAGTTTTTCTTATGTTTGACATGGTTATGGATGTTTTCTTTTGCAGGCGGCTCAAGATGGAGTTGACATAATAAACTTATCAATCACACCAAATAGACGTCCTCCTGGTATCGCTACGTTCTTTAACCCAATCGATATGGCATTGCTTTCAGCTGTGAAAGCCGGGATCTTTGTAGTGCAAGCAGCTGGAAACACAGGACCAGCTCCTAAGAGCATGTCTTCCTTCAGTCCATGGATCTTCACAGTAGGAGCTACATCTCATGATAGAGTATATAGTAACTCGATAATCCTCGGAAATAATGTCACTATTCCTGGTGTTGGACTCGCATGTAAGTCCATTTTGGATTATAGCTTAGCTTCTTCTTGCTTGATTACCATCTAGACCTGACCTAACCGGTTTCTCATGTTTTATTAGCTGGTACAAGAATAATGCATAAACTTGTTTTAGCTACACATGCGCTTCGCAATGGTACAACTGTTATGGATGCTATATATGTTGGGGAATGCCAAGATTCAAGTAGCTTCGATCAGAAGCTGGTGCAAGGAAAGATCCTTGTCTGTAGTTATACAGTACGATTCATTCTCGGTGTCTCAACCATCAAACAAGCATTACTTACAGCTAAGAACTTAACAGCAGCAGGCCTTGTCTTCTATATAGATCCTTCTGCCACCGGTTTTCAGATGACTTCAAGTCCAATGGATATACCGGGAATTCTAATATCCTCCCCCCAAGATTCTCAGGTATAATCAAAGTCTTAAAATGTGAAGTAGTGTATTAAACTCTGAACAAGAATGTAACTTAGCTCTTCCTATGGTCTACATGCAGGCTTTACTCCGGTATTACAATTCTTCTCTGTTGAGGGAAAATGGTTCAGGGAAGATTGTTGGGTCTGCGTCTGTTGCTAAAATTGTTGGTGGCATGAGGCCTACCTATGGCATTACAGCTCCCAAGGTCATGTATTTCTCTGCTAGGGGACCTGACCCAGAAGATGATTCTTTCGTTGATGCTGATATAATGAAACCCAACTTAGTAGCTCCCGGAAACGCGATATGGGGAGCTTGGAGTCCTCTTGGCATTGGTACAAATGATTTTCAAGGTACACATACCCTCATTTCTCTTTATCAGATTACTCATTATGTGTTTCTAGTAGTCTTTTTGAGATCTTGAATTGGCGATATTTAGGTGAACGTTTTGCGATGGAATCGGGGACAAGCATGTCTGCTCCACATGTAACCGGGATTGCGGCGCTCATCAAGCAGAAGTTCCCACATTTCACTCCTGCAGCCATTGCATCCGCACTTTCAACAACGGCTTCTCTATCAGACAGAAAGGGTGAGCATATAATGGCGCAACGCACTGTCTTAAACCCCGACATTAGTCAGTCCCCTGCAACACCGTTTGATATGGGTAGCGGATTTGTTAATGCAACTGCAGCTCTTGACCCTGGTTTGATTTTTGACATAGGTAAATACTTTCTTGAACCCCCAATGTTCATATTATTTTACCTTGAGCATATGAAAAAGGAGATCAATCACTGATATGAAATGTGGCTGCAAATGTAGGTTACAATGAATACATGAAGTTTCTCTGTGGTATCAACGGATCATCTCCAGTCGTTCTCAACTACACCGGTGAAAGCTGCTCGTCATACAACTCTTCCCTTGCAGCCTCTGACTTGAACCTACCCTCAGTCACAATAGCTAAACTCGTTGGGACTCGAGCCGTCCTAAGATGGGTGACTAATATCGCAACCACGGCTACAAACGAAACATATATAGTCGGGTGGATGGCACCGGACTCAGTCTCGGTTAAGGTCTCACCTGCCAAGTTTACAATAGGAAACGGGCAGACACGGGTCTTGAGCCTTGTCTTTCGAGCGATGAAGAATGTTTCGATGGCTAGTTTTGGGAGAATTGGACTGTTTGGAGATAGAGGTCACGTTGTTAACATTCCAGTGGCAGTCATCTACAAGATTGCTGTCTGAAAAAATAGGTTTGTTACATGCAGAGGTTTTTGTGTGATGATGAAACAAACTTAAGGGAGTTGATCAAATTCTTTTTCTTTTTTTGGGGTTAGTTATATGTTTTTGTGCATTGCTTAAAAAGCTTTAGAGAGATTTGTAGTTTGTAAATGCTTTTGGAATGATGAAGTTGATTGAATATTAATCTAATCCAATCTTTTGGATGTTTGAGTATTTTAAAGTGGTCTTTTTCTTGAATCTTGAGCTTTGTTTGCCAATGTGGGGTGCTGAGAGTGACAAACAGTAGTTAAATACCCAAACACAACGAAACAAAAAATAAGGTCCAAACAAACAAAGAATAGGGGTATTTTCGTCATTAGCTTCATAAAGAAGGGTTAAATTGTTAATTTTGAGGGTTTCGCGTAGGCTTGGGCATTCGGTTAACTCGGGTTAATCGGTTCGGTTTAATCGGTTTTTCGGTTTTTTCGGTTCTTTAAAATTCTGCCGAATTGAACCGAATAAAGATTCGGTTCGGGTCGGTTCGGTTCCCAATTTGTTCGGTTCGGTTATAGGCTTTAAAATCAACTCCGAATTAAACCGATTTTTTTTTAAATTCGGTTAATTCAAACCGAGTAATCCCAAAAACAAGATATTGGGTCAAAAAAATTGTAGAATGGGCCAAGATAAACAAAAAATTACAGTTACAAATTAATAAAGGGGCCAAAACGAAAATAAACTTCAGCCCAAAATAAATAAATTTAAGCCCATTAACAATTAGGGTTCATGGTATCTTGCCGCCGCTACCCTCTTCTCTCCCTCCAGCGGATCTGCGAAGGAGACGGTGACGACAATGGCGAGG
>Ga0041059_1002303_pt1 | contig 14427 bp, 16 predicted proteins | sample AraColnosormetaG_FD_56232 | JGI IMG/M metagenome (GOLD analysis project Ga0041059, IMG submission 56232) | Arabidopsis roots microbial communities from North Carolina, USA - Col MF nosort | ecosystem: Host-associated > Plants > Roots > Unclassified | place: USA: North Carolina | collected...
CATACCAGTGATCGCTCTGTTGCTGATACTGCTTATCTCACGCGTAGTGTAGCCTTGTGGTGCCGCTACAATCTGTGCTAACTGCTGCACTCCCTGCTGCACCGCCGGCTGTACTACTGCCACTGCCATCGGCTGCAATTTAGGACAATTCGGCCTGAGATGTCCCCTCTCCTTGCAGTGGTAGCACTCTCTTGTCTCAGCTCGCTGCGTGCAATCCGCTACCTTGTGGTCAAGGCTCCCACAAGAAAAACATCTTGCACGACCACCCTGTCCAGCTCTGGAAGGATGATCCCACTTCCTCTTCTGCCCCTGCTCAGGCTTACCGCCCTTGCTAGGTGCCACCTGCTGCTGAGTCTTCTTTGGCTGTACCGCTGGACTCACTGCCACCACCTGCCTCTGAAGGTCCTCCTCTACCTCAGCAGCCGTCTCCACCAGTGCCACCTTCGTGGCGTACTACAACACTCTACACCGCACCCTTAAATCCGGTCGAAGTCCCCTCAAGAACCTCCTCATCTGGGCCTGGTTATCCTCCATGCCCCGACCCGCATACACCAAGTGTTGGTTAAACTCCCAGTCATACTCCCGAACCGACCGCTCACCATGTGTCAGCTCAAGAAAACGCTCCTTTATACGGTCGAGCGCCTCCTGCGGAAAGTACTTGGCATTAAACTCAGCCACGAAATCTGTCCAAGATATATCCGCCTGCCTCCTCCTGGTAGTCATACTCCGCCACCATAAATGTACATCCCCCTCTAGAAAATGCACTACCAGATCCACCCGATAGTCCGCAGGGCATCTCCTCGAACCGAAGTTCCACTCAACCCGCGACCTCCAACTGTCGGCCTCCTCAGGACTAGTACTACCAAAAAAATACTCGCTGCCAATCCTCTGCAACTGCTCCATCATCCTCAAATAAGATGGAACCTCATCAGCAACCGCAGCCCTCTACTGCACCTCTGCCACTCATGGCGCAACTGGAGCCTCCACTGGTACCACGTATGGTAACCGCTCAAACAATTGCCTCAGCATGCCCGCCAAACCAACGTCTGGAACCTGGGCTCCTCCGGTTGCGGTACCCATCACTCTTGGGCTCTCAGCACCAACGGCATGCACACCGACACCGACACCTGCTCCACCAGCCCCCACTCCGGCTGCACCAGCTAGATCGGCACCAAAACCGTCCCCAACCCCGGGCTCCACAAACTCAGCCTGCAAACCCACACTCTGCTCAACCGTGGCACTGTGGCCATCACTCTCGCCGGTACCCTCGAGGACTCGTCCTCTTTTTATCACGAAACTGCAAATAACTCATTCAATTTTAATCCAAATCCAATTCTGTAAACTGGAGAATAACGATAAAGGACTTGGGAATAACTCTACCAAATTTCGTTACCTTTGACCACGATTTGATATGACGAAACTGATTTCTCCTATACCCTAACGATTCTGCTCCTTCTCCTTCTCTCTCTTTTTCTCTTTTATAAAACGAAAGTGGCTAATTAAAGCCCTAATTTAGAGTTTCCTTCTTTTATAGGCACACTCTAAGGTTTCCAATTAACTAAACCAATTAAATCAGACGATTTAAATACAAACTCTAACCAATTTTCCGGTTCACGGGCGTTACACTAATCGAAATCGATCACGAAACCCTCATTCCCCATATTGAATTCCTCCAAATGAACCACTCTATAAACCCTAATGTTCTTCCCCAAATCGATTTTTCCCCCAAATCTATTTTATCTCCAAATCTATTTTTTCAATGCCATGTCGTTTTTGTTATATTAAACGGCACAAAACTAATGAAATCATACCGTTTTTAGCGATGCCATGTCATTGATATGACGGAAGATTATTTAGCGGGTGACTTTAAAATTGATGTGGTTGACTTGCATAGTTGGGACATGGATGGTAGATTCGCAAACGAGATCGACTTCGAGGTTTTTTTTTGCAGAAAACCCTTATTAAAAAAAACAAAGCCTATCAACGAAATTACATGTTTTCTTACTCTATCATAATTTAGCCTTATTTGTATTAAATTTTATAATCATAGTAACATAGACATATACAGGGGCGGATCCATGTAGGGAAAAGAGGAGCAGCTGCCCCGGGTAAATTATCAAATTTCTAGATTTTCATTGATTTTAATAAAGATTTGTTAGCTTAAATGGAAATTTGAACCAACTTTCCCCCTATAAACTCAAAATCAAATCCCATAATGCCCTTTTAATTTTTTTCATTTATTCTTTTCTTTCCTTTTTTTTTATTAACTTCCCTAAATTTTAGCTTTTATTGTTTATTTTTCCTCTAATATAAACGTCTCATTTCCAGATTTTATATAATTTCCAATTTGTTTAGATTTGTTTTTTCTTTATTTATTTATTTAGTTTTCTCTCAAAATCTTTTTATTGTTGCATTTTATTGGTTTATTTCTAAAATTTTTGTTTTTTGTTATTCGAAAAGTTATACATATTCTCTAACTAATATATTTTCCCAGAATTAATTTATTTTAATAACTTACGACATATAATATCATCTCTAACCTATTTAGAAATATAAATAACAATAATAAAGTAACAATATTAAAAAGTACATAATAAATTATTTTTATCTTTAAAAGTCGATATAATATTTTGCCCCTGGCAAAAAAAAAATCTAGATTTGCCATTGGACATATATGTATGTATATTGTAAATATCATTTGAAACGTTTTAGCACTCTTTTGATAATAATATTTCCAAGTAAACTGTGAGAATTTACACATGTTCATCTTGGATCCATTTTTCCAAATTGGAAGTCTATAAAAATTTATGTCTGTCGTTAGTTGTTTTTAATTTTATTTATTGTCTATTTTACGTTTTTTAAAACTTTAGAAAATTTTATAGGTGAAATATGCTTGCTTAATTTCAGACTCGCTTGAAAGAGTTTTTTTTTTTGATCAAAATATCTAATTATTATTAATTAGAAAGATATTACATAATAGAAAACAGAGCGTTCTTTGCCAAGAGATCCGCTTGTCGATTAAGTGCCCTAAGAATGTAATTAAAGGTGCAGACAATAAAATTAGAGGATAGATGCAGGATATCGTGTAGAATTCCATGAAGTTCCTTCTGATGGATCTTCAGATTGAGAGCTTTGACTAGAATCATCGAGTCTGAAGCGAAGAAGAGGTTTTGTTGGGCCGATTCGACCGCAACTCTAACGTCGGCGAGAGTTGCCATGACTTCGGCTATCAAAGGTGATCCGACGGAGGAGGTTGAGGCTGATCCTTCCAAGAGGGTAATATCGTGTGGATCCTTAGAAACCAACCAAATCCAGCGTTACCATCGTCTTTCCATGATGCGTCTGAGAAGCAAGTCACAGCTAATGTGGGAGCAGAGGGTAAAACAACAGGTAGTCGAAGCTTATGCACTTGTGGTTTTTGCAATTGAGCTGCTTGCCACTCTTTTAGCTCGTGAGATTGCAATTTGAAGAGCTTCTTCGACAGTGATCTGTTTTTTTGCTGAAAATTAGGTGATTCCTAGAGGTCCAGATGGTCTAGAATAGCCATGGTGCGAGAGTTCCATCTCCAATACCCGTGGGAGGGAGACATATGAGTTTCTTGAAGCTCTTTATTTCCTCTTGCATAGATCTACTGTTGGTTATGTTGAGTTGTGATTTGAAAAGAGCCAAATTCCACAGTCTTGACGCAAAAGGACAGGAAAAGAACATGTGGACCACTGATTCCTCTAGTCCACAATGAGGATACTTGATAGAGTCATTAACCTGTCGATGGAGGAGGTTTAAACCAACTGGAAGAGAATTTTGGCCAGCTTTCCAAAGAAGAAGTTTAGTTTTTGGTGAGCTTTTGAGGGACCAAATATGAGTCTTTCAATCAAATTCATCATCTGTGGGGGCAGGCGTGATCTCAACGATGGGGTAAGTATCCGAATAAGCCTCATAATACCCTGATTTTGCTGTGTATATGCCATCTTTTGTTGGTAACCAAGCCAATAAATCTGCTGCTCCCAACTAGCTTGGTCTAAGAGTTAAAATTTCTATTTCATAAGATAGAAGGATACGTCTAATAAGGTTTTTGTTCTAATCACAGGAATCCGAGAGCAAGAGATCAGCAACTCGCATATGTTGAGTAGCCTCCGTGGGGGGGGGGTGGCATTGGGGAGAGTGGTGAAACTAAAGATAGCCATGGGGTTCTCCAAATATGGGTGGTTTCTCCCGAACCAATTAATTTGCCCAACTGAGCTTTCAGCAGGTCACGTCCTAAGCAAATACTTAGCCAAACATGTGAAGGAGTGTTTGGTACAGAGCAATTAAGTAGAGTAGAAAACTTGCAGTATTTCCCTACCAATACCTTTGCTATGAGGCTAGAGGGTTTAGTGAGTAGACGCCAGCTGATCTTTGCTAGGAGGGCCTTATTGAAGGTACTGATATCTCTGAAACCAAGACCAACAGTCCTAAAAGATTTTGTCATTTTCTTCCAAGAAATCCAACTCATTTTCTTTTTTTTCTGTATTTCCATCCAACCAAAAACGGGTAAGGGCTGACTGTATGCGTTTATAGAGGGAGCTATGAAGATGGAAGAAAGTCATAATATATGTAGGCATAGCAAATAAAACTGATTTCAGCATTGTGTGTTTACCCGCAGTTGAGAGGAATCTTGAAGACCAACTCAGGGCTTTTTGCTTTATCAACTATTTGGCTGAAAAGATCCATCTTCTTCTTTCCAAAAAGCTTAGGTAAACCCAAATATTTGTCTTGTCCTCCTTCCTTTTGAAAAGATAGGATATTCTTTGCTTGCACTTTAACTTTAGTTTTAGTTTTTGAGGAGAAAGTAATGGAGGACTTCTCTTGGTTTATTTTCTGACCAGAAGCTTGTTCATACTTTTGTAGAATCTGCTGTAACTTCCTACAGCTTTTCGGGTCAGAGAGGCAGAAGAACATAGTGTCATCTACAAAGAGGAGGTGATTAACTCGAGGACTGCCTTTAGAGACCCTTATTCCAGGTAAGCTGCCATTAGCCTGAGCTTTGTTGCATAATCCAAAGAGTATTTCACTACATATGATAAACAAATAAGGTGATAGAGGGTCTCCTTGTCTGATGTCTCTCTGTGGAATAACCATTTCCTTAGCTTGACCATTAAGAAGAAAAGAGTAGGAAACTGTGGAGACACATTGCATGATCTAACTGATCCAGCTTTGGTGAAAACCCAATCGTTCAAAAGCTGCTTTTATAAAGTCCCACTCTAATCTGTCATATGCCTTGCTCATGTCTGTTTTGACAGCCATGAAGCACCATTTAATCGCCCCTGAGGTCTTTAGATAATGAAGGGTTTCGTGTGTGATAAGAACATTATCAAATATGGCTCGCTGAGACACAAAGGCAGATTGGTTTTCAAAAGTACAGGTGTGTAAGATTGGTTGGAGTCTCTTAGCTAGCAATTTAGCAATGATTTTGTAGTAGACCAAACAAAGAGCTATTGGCATGTATTCTGAAACTTTCTGTGGACTAGGGATCTTTGGTATGAGCCTAATATGAGTGTGATTGATTTTTTTGTGGTAGTAAGCTGAATATAAAGAAAGATTGCACTTCTGAGATGATCTTGTCACTTACTGTTTCCCAGTTTGACTAGAAGAAACTTGCAGAGAAGCCATCAAGACCCGGAGCCTTGTCGGGGTGGATAGCAAAGAATACTTGTTTGATTTCTTGGGGAGTAGGCATTGTGATGAGGGTTGCATTCATCTCATCTGTTATACAAGGGGATAGAGCTTTAGAGATAATAGAGCTACAGTCACCTTCTTGAGAGGTAAAAATTTGTTGATAATAGTCAGGAATGGATTTTGCTATGTCTGCTTCCTCAAAAACAGGGACCCCCTCTGTATTCTCAATAACAACAATATTATTGATTGCTCTTCTACCTTTTGTAGCTTCATAGAAATATTCTGTGTTTTTATCTCCAAGAGCCAGCCACAGTTGTTGACTACGCTGCTTCCAGAATTCCTCTTCCTTCTTATATTCCTCAAGAAGTTTCTGGTTTATACAATCTATAGCGGTTTGAGTAGCAAAATTATTACTCATGAGTTCATCCAGTTGAGCACGAAGGGAAGTAAGCTCTTGTTTGCTATTAGAATGTTGAAGTTTACACCATTTAATAATAGCTACTCTACAAAGTTGAATACGCTTTTCGATCATAGCATAAGAGTCTGAATTCCACGCTTCCTTTATGAGCACCGAGACTTCCTCATTAGTTTTCAGACTTCTATCATATCTGAAGAGGCCTTTCCTTTTCTTTTTAACAAGGTCAAAAGAAGTAACTAAGGGCCGTTGATCAGAACCCTCGAAGCGGAGATATTCACTGCGGCCTGAGGGGTAAGCCATGATCCAATCGTTATTTGTCATTGCTTTGTCTAGTCTACACATAATAGTGTGAGTGTACCTTTTCCCTCTCCATGATAGAAAATTTCCATAGTGTTTAAGATCATAGAGGTCGCAGGAAGACATGAACGATCTAAGGTCTAATGTTTGAGAAAGAACTTTCTGGCCTATCAAGGCCCCCAACTTTTTCATTACTGCCAATAATGTCATTGAAGTCACCAGTGATCAGCCATGCTCCATCTTCTGAGAAGAGCAATACCTTGGAGTTGCAGCCACACATGAACTCTTTTTGACCTATCAGGTTCACCATAAAGAAAGGTAGCAAAGACAGTCTATCCTTTAACCTTGATTTTAGTGTCAATAAAGTGGGAACATGAGCTAATAATCTCCACTGCTAAGTTATTTTTCCAAAATAGGGCAAGGCCACCAACACTTGGTGTGAGAGGATCCACGGGGAGATGGGAGGGGTAATCAATCCCTTGTACTGAACTAAGCATTGTGGCTGTGGGGTTTTTCGTCTCAATAAGAAAAAGTAAGTCTGGAGAGATCTTTTTCCGGATCTCCTTTATTCGTTGTACTGTCATGGGGTTCCCCAACCCACAACAGTTCCTGCTCATAGCCCTTAAGAAAGTTGGGTTGATGGATTCTGAAAATCCAACGTTTTTTTCTTTATCGCAGGGATAATTCTAGCTTTTGGTCCTACACCACTGGGAGGGATAGACTTTAGAGCTTTTCCCGCAAGACCTCCAGATAACTAAGAGGATACCCCGGAAGTTGGGGTTGGTCTACTCGGGCCAGCTGTAGACTTTCCTTGTGTTTGGGTTGATTTTGGATTAGTAGTCTTTTTTGGAGAGCTGTGAACAAGATTGCGCTTTTGACTTGTAACTCCAGTAAGTTTCAGAGTGTTTTTACCAGTTGATTTGGCAAGCGGAGGTCTCCCTCTACCTCTTTTAACTAGTTTATCTACTTCTTGAAGTAGGATTGGTAAGTCCTCGTTTTGGATTGGGCTGAGCATGGGAGCATATGATAATCAAACAGGTTCTCTAGAAGATGCTACTGCAGCTTCAATAATTTGGTCAGCAGTATTGTTCATCATATTTCTGGCCTCACCTTGTAATACTCTTTGTTTCCTTGCTGCACTTTCAGTGGGATCATCACAAGTAGTATATTGGACAGTGACTTCTCTTATCTCACCCATAATTTATTCTTTTGTAGGTATTAGAATTGGAGGGGAGATAACTTCAAGAGAGTTCAGTCTGTGTAAGGGAGGAGAGAGGGAAGCCATACTAGATAGATTTCTCGCAAGAGGGGGCCTTCTAGTGCGAGAGGAATCTGAAATTTCCAGGTGGGAAGCTTGTATTTGAGGGGATTTCTCCTTCCATTGGAGAGTATTCTGCTGAGAAGACCTGTAGTGACCTCTGGAGGTAGAATGGTAGGAGGGTTCCTTACTAGGTCTTCTCTCTTGATAGCCATTTGATCTATCTGGAGGAGCTCTTGAGGGGAGGTGGTTGCGGCTGAAAGATCTAGCCTCAGAGTGAGAGTGTGATCTTCTCTCTCTATCAGGGAACTTCCTTTTCAATGGAGAATGTTTTGTCTGTGAAGAATCGGAATTAAAGGAGACTCCTTGCTGGCTTTTAGGGGGTGTAAAGTTATCTTTTGGAGTGTAGTAATTTCTTGAAAGCTCTGTGGAGTTCTGATGGAAGCTTGTTGTAACAACAGGAACCTCTTTCTCCTCTTTTAGCCCAAGACAGTTTTTCTTTTCATGTGAGAGTTGGAAGCAGTGGTGGTAGTGATTTTTGAGATTTTTATACTCTAGTAAAACAATTGTTTCACTTCCATCATGGAAATCAACCACCGTTTCCTTTATAAGAGGTTCGAGTCCATTTATGAGTATTCTGATTTTTACTGGGAAAGAGGTGATTTCCAGATCTAGAATTTCCTCTAGCTCTTCTCCAATTGATTTCATCATTTTTGGTTGCCAGTAATGTATAGGTATACCTTGGAGTTCTATCAAGAAGCGGATCATAGAGGGGAAGGTGTCAGAGATAACTGGTTCCCATTTCTGCAGAATTATCATCCATTGGTTGAAATGATATGGCCTATTATCCAAAACTTTTTGCAAGTCCTCATCAAAGCAGAACTGGGAAACAACCTCTCCCCAGGTCAGATCCTACTGCTTTTCCTTTGAGAGTCCAACGGTTTGCGAGGAAAGGAAATAAAGACCAAAGGCGTTGATCTTGAGGGTTTGTGAGTCTTCCCATTAAAGTAAGGGAGTTGGCTGCAATGAGGTCAGAGGTATCCAGATCTGGTGCTTTGATCCTCTTTCTTGGTGGGGGTGAAAAACCTCTTGCAATACCTTTACCTTTCCGGTAAAATGGTATTCTTTTATCCATGTTTGATAGGTGGGGTACGTTAGGGTACTTCAGAGGTAGTTAGGGAAGATGAAGTACATGTAGTAACACAACAACGAGTAATAAGGCTTGACAGGTTTAAAATGCTTAAAAGGTTGAAAACCAGGACTGAGGTAACACTGTTAAAGTTTCCTAGAGATCCTTGGAAACACTCAATGCAAGCAGTTGTGGGTAAAAGGACATTACCAGATTTGGGAGAGCAGTTGTGTTTGTGGTGGTTGGTATCATAAATGAAGTCTTTCAGCGTTGATTGGGAGTATAGTATGATGAACTTATTGTTTGAAGGCACCTTTCAGGTCAAGACGTCAAAGCTTGAGACATGGGGGTTGTAGAGGTTGTTACCAAAACTACCCCAGCTACCACACTATAAGAGACGTCTCTTACGCCGGTCTCATCTGTGGTGAGATCACCGGAAAAGCCTTCTGAGGTAGGAGAAGACTCAGAACTTCTATTTTGTGTAAAGAAAGGTGGGTGAAAATTGATGTAAAAGGAAATAAAAAAGTGTTTAGATCTACTTTTCAAAAACTTTTAGTTCAAAATAGTTATCTCGAAACTAGTGCCTGTGAGCTTTTTTCCTGTGAGCTATAACTGATTATCATTTTTTATTTTATAATTTTATTTTTCTTGTTTATGTTAAGAAAGTGAACATGTAAAGCTAAAGGAAAAAAGCTTATTTTATTTCTCACCATTTTGTAATTATCACAATTTTTTTAACTATCACGTGTTCAAATTTAATCCTTAATTTGTTATTGATTTAATAAAATTTGGTCAACCTTTTTTAGTTATTAAAGAAATGTTAAGTAACTCGATTCAAACTTAATATATTCTAAAATTTTAAACTTATTTTTGAAATTAAAAGTTAGGAGCTCTAAATGTTTCCTTCTCATGATCTATTGAGAGACATATAGAGATTAAAGTCGAATTTCATATATTTTGACAAGAATGGCATTAGATGAACGAAGAAACTTTCAATTCAAAGGGATAACTAAGAAACTAAGTTCGTAGCTTTTAATTTGGAGAGAAATTTGGATATTTTCTGAGTTTATTAAATTTTAGTCAAATCATTTCATATTTCTCGATTAACTCGTATTTGTTGACTAAATTTTGATATATAATTTTGTCAATTGCAAATAGTTAAGGAATAAAATAAGTATTTATCTTAAAACTAAGTGATTATGCAAGAGTTTTAATGGTTGAGAGAAAGCCATTGTGTTTTCATTGGTTAAGAATGTTTTAGTTCCTAGTAGAACTTGTGGAACTTGTGGAAGGTAACCATAACGGTAAAGAGGTGGCCTCAGTAGTAGTTTTTTTTTTCAGGCCTCAGTAATTACGTAACAAACTAGCTAGTTAAAGTGATAGCGAGAATTATTTGGTTAACTTGAACAAGTTAAAGGGATAATTCTATTATTCCTTGATTTTTACGATTGTTTGTCTTCCGGGTCCTAATTACTTTATTACTCGCTATGTGCCCTTTAAGAATCTTTATCTTCTTTACATGTAAAGTTACTAGTCTTGTTCAAAGTCTAATGCTTCTAATATATTTATTTGCTTAAGAAATTTTACTAACAAGAAATATTTATGGTCATGCAAATCCTACTAATATAGTTGGGGAAGTACATTTTTAAAAATGGCTTCCCAAATGTATTATTACATTATTTGGCATTGTTATTAAAAAAAATTAAGTTCACTAAGAATACTTTTTAAAAATTCTCTAATTTTGTTTTTAACATTATAAGTTATAACTAAATTAATTTCATAGATATTTTCACAGTTAGATATAATACACAACTTAATTTACATTTTTTTAATGAGAACAAAATCTTCTCGAAATCAATTTTCAGCCTCTTTTAACATTTTTAATTAAGAGGATCTAATATAAGTAAATCATTATTTTATTTTCTAAATAAAACTATAAAGAAAAAGTTATTTAATTACCATTTATCCACACATAGTGTGGCTTAACCTAAACTTACTTATAGTTATTCTTTTTTTTTTATCAACATATATTAGGATTAATACCTAACGGTAGTTCATAGATATAGCTAATGTGGCAGGTGATATATTTCGATTTTCACTGCTTTTACCAATGATTTAGGTCTAGTTTTTAGAGTCTTTTTGTAATTTCTACAATTTTTTATAGTCTTTTTCAAGTCTTTACATGTTTGGAATGCATTTGGAGATTATAAAGCATTCTGGAGCAAAATAGAGAACATATGCTACATAAGCTTGACACCAATATCTGACGGAAAAATAATTTCACAACTTATTGAAGTTTTAAAGATTTCTAAATTCGGCCCAGAACTTTTCCTAATTTTCAAAAGAAATCCATGCACGTTTATAGAAACTTATATATATATTTTTAAGGTCATTGTTTAGACCTAACTCTTAATAACTTTTGATAACTTTTCTTTACCCTTTATTCTACTTTGTGCTTGGGAGACAAAACCTGTGGAGCTCATTCTAGAGATAGATCTTTCTAAACTCTATTCTCTTCTTGTTTCTTACATTGATTTCTACTTTAAACTTGATTTTGTTCTTTTATTATCATATATGAGTAGTTCTCTTGTTGGGTTTAGGGATTCTCATTAGGAATTTAAATGAATTAGTAGATCAAAAACTCTGTTAGGATAATATATGTTGAATTCTTCATCTTTGATTGTTCTTAATGCTAGTTCTAGAGTAATTAATTAGAACTTGATTTTACGTTAATAAGTAGTACCCAAAAAGGCATCTATTGCCAAAACTATCTTATATGAGCCTAGTATTTAAATGCAGACTAGCGTCGATTTAAATACTTATGTGGAATTATCAAACCATATTATAATGCTTGCTTAGTTCTAGGGATTTACAAGTCAGTTTGGATGAATACTATTAAGGATAGAGAGTAATGCAAGAGCCAACGTTGGGTTACTGTAATAGTGATTAGAGTTCTAGAATGGTTCGATAATAACTCTAATTTTCTGTTAAATCTACTATTCTGATATTTCCTGAAAATTTTCCTAAACCCGACGTTTTAATCATCTGAATCTACAACCAATTTTCATTGTTTTCTTGTCTTTTATTTTTATAATATTTTCTTTTTTGCTTCATTCGAAACTATTAGTCTATTGTGTGATCAGAGAACTTTGTGGAATTCAATCTGTAAGTGTTATAACAACCACTTTATTTGAGAGAGTAATCATTAGGGTAATTTGACTCATATCAGCAGGCAATATAGAAATCAATTAATATTTTCTTGCGTTCTCAACACGTACGCTGCCAAAGACGGCTTCTCTCCTACCGTATTGGGGCACACCGATGATGGATGATGGATTCTCTTCTCCTCTTCTAATCATCAATAACTACGAAAGTTAGAAGTCTAATAGCTAATCTCTCGTGGACATCTTCATGTGAGCTGATAAACTCATAACCCCGTCTTGGGGCAGACCGATGATGGATGATGGATTCTCTTCTCATGGAGACGGATGAGAACATGGGGAAGGAAGGCAAACGCAATGGAGAAGATTCTAAGGAAGATCCTAATGAGAGATACTCTGATGGAAAGAGAGGCTTCACTTCTATTTAAGAAGTTTCGTCTATGATGAAGTGTTGTCATTTTAATAACGTAAGTGTTTTGGGTGTTTTTGTATTTAAGGAAAGTTCCCAATGTAGGCTTCATTAGCAATAAACATAGAAGTTATCAAATATTTCTTACCTTCTCTTATCTTCTTCTCCACCAACATCTGCGCAATATTTCTCTCTCTCTATTTCTTATGTTGAATCAACTCTCTAATAAGCTCACTGCTTATCATTGGTGCTTTCTGATATAACCTTATTTTTACTGTTTTTAACTATGTTTTATATATATAGGTTTTTGAGTCTTTTTGTTATGTTTAGATTCTTTTTAGAGTCTTTTCATGTATTCTATGGAGTGAGACAACAATGGAGATGAGAAGACATTTTGGAACAAAAGCTGAGAAAAAGAAGCTAAAGGACGAATTCTCTTTCAGATCCTCTCGAGAGTATTGATCGACACACTCTTGATGTCGATAGACACCAGTTGCGGCCCAGAGAAGTCCATGCACGATTTTTAGGTCTTATATATAGTTTTAAATCCCCATTCACCCAAATGACCAAGAAAAAACTACTTTTTGTTGTCTTTATGGAACCTTTGCTTACAGGCGTATGCCTTTCGGGCTCTGTAATGCACCCTGCTACCTTTCAACGGTGTATGACTTCCATTTTCTCGAATTTGATAGAGGAGATGGTAGATGATATGGTTCAAATTACCTAGAACTACTCTCTCCAATAAGAGATCAATTGCAGTATTTTAGGATCGAATTCACGGAGTTCTTTTGTTCAAACAGTGAGTTAAATGTCGAGATTAAGCTAGCAGGGTATGACACCAAGAGTGTGTCGATCGACACTCCTCGCTGATTCCTGAATCCAAAATCATCCTTAGCTTCCTTTTCCTTAGCTCTTGCTCCAAAATGTCTCCTTATCTCCATTGTTGTCCCATTGCATAGAGTACCTGAAAAGACACTAAAAAGACTCGAGAAATAACATAAAGACTCAAAATCCTCTACCTAAAACATAGATAAAATCAATGAAATTCGGGTTATATCTGATAAGTGTGTATTTTGCATATTTTGAGCATCCATTTGTCATCACTTTAGCATCATATCATCACTGTTTTATACCATTTCTCATCATTCGTCATCACTTTGCGTGTTTCGGATAGATTTGCATACATATTGCATATTTGTGTTGATTTCAGGTGATTTGGAGCTGTTGACGAGCTAATTGGAAGAAGCGGACCTGATCATGTCAAACCACTCGACCCCCAGGTCGAGTAGACACTTCACGACCTCAACAGAACACTCGATCCCCTGTTCGAGTAGTGTCCTTCACCATTTCACCTCATTACTCGACTCCCTGGCCGAGTACCACCACGAGAAACACTCGATCACATCACTTGACCCCGAGGCCGAGTGTCTTCACCTCCACAACCTGACCATCACTCGATCACATCACTCGACCCCGAGGTCTAGTGTCTTCACCTCCACTAACTGATCATCACTCGATCACACCATCTACCTGGAAGTCGAGTATTCACCATCACCACCACTCGACTACATACTCGATGGCGAGCTTCAGAGTCTTCTCCATTCCGCACTCAACCAGACACTCGAGCACAAGGAAGAAAAAAAGACTCCAGCTTATCACTCGACCTCTCACTCGACCATCTGGGTCGAGTACTGTTCTTAATCCGTCCCAATACTGCGTCGTTTTAAGTATTAGGGTTTCGGAAAATTTTGCTATAAGTAGCATGTACTTTACATTTTCGAGAACAAGTTTTTATCTAGTTTTATTCCGCAGACATTGTGTTCTAGACCTTTTGTAATCCGGATTTCTCTTTATATATTCAGTATTCAGTATTTGTTCTTGATTTCATTTACTGTTATTCATCCTGTTATCATTTTGCTATTACATTGTTGTAATCATGTTTTCATCATGTTCAACGTTTATGTTCTCTACAATGATGTCTAAGTAGTGAATAGGTTTATGAGGATGGGTTAGAGTAGTGTAGAATTCTCAGTATGCTAGGTGGTTGAGTATTGATTGATAGATCCCTTCTGGATTAGTTGTTCTTAATGCCTATTGCTT
>Ga0041059_1002304_pt1 | contig 14427 bp, 10 predicted proteins | sample AraColnosormetaG_FD_56232 | JGI IMG/M metagenome (GOLD analysis project Ga0041059, IMG submission 56232) | Arabidopsis roots microbial communities from North Carolina, USA - Col MF nosort | ecosystem: Host-associated > Plants > Roots > Unclassified | place: USA: North Carolina | collected...
CAGTTAGATTCGAGGGTATCTTCTAGACTTTTGTCTTTGTTCTTCGACTTCATTCATCCAATCTGAAAGCCACAAGAGTCCCTTATAGCCATAGTATGAAACAGCAGCTAGCATCGCCACTAACATCACGACCATCAGTATCCTCTTTGTGGTGACAGCAAGTTTCTGCAGAGAAGAAACCAAAAAAACAGATGGTGTCTTAAGGAGAAGTTAAGACATACGAGACATGTGTGTTCTCGGATTTTTTCTAATCAAAAGACAGTAATTACCTGCAGCCTTGTGGTCTCCTGAATGTCCTGACCCCGTCCACGCCTTTTCCTTCGCTTTGATGCATTTTTCCCGCTAGGCTCCTCCTTCTCCTAAGATGTTTGATTAGAAGAAAGACTTGTGAAAGTTGCTTTAAGAGTGAGATTAATTCTGAAAGCTTTTTATTGTTTCTGTTTACCTCAATCTCTTTGACATTGCGCTGTGTTAACACCGATTCAGCCACCTGTAGTTTGCTCTTACAGTTGGAATCACAAGGGAGGAGGCCAACCCCGAACTGGTTCTTTGGTACTTCTTTAGGATCAGAACCTGTGGCCCTATGGGCTGCTTGAACATCCTGGCATACCCATTCTTTCTTCAAGGTTAGGCACTTGCAACGAACAACCACCTTGATCCATGATAAAATCGAGACAAGTAAGATCTCACTTGTAACAGATACAGCATCCCAAATGGATATAAACTGGCAAATGGATACCTTTTTACCACACTTCTCTGGCAATGGACACTGCCCAGGATGACATATCTCCGGACACAAATGGGTACAGTTTGGCAATTTTCTGCAACAGCAATATCCTCTAGTTTCAAAAGTGTGGTTTTCTAATAATGTTATTCACTAAAATATAAAAATAAAGCTTGGGAACAAGTGAGTTACCACAAGGAAACCATCAGTTGTTCAAATTGAAAAATGAAACACAATAATACAGTACCAGCGTGTTAGTTACCTGTGACAAGGTCCACGGCATGAGCGCGCCTTCATTTGGTCCTTCTCCGACATTGTATTGTAGTATATGCACTCGAATGCATGCACCATCGCGCCACAGTGACATGATCTCTTTACTAGAGTTTTGCAAGGTGGACAATCTTCAGGATGGCATCGCCGAGGACATGGATGTTGGCATCGTGGTGTTCTCTCCTGTACAATGGTATGAAAGATAAGGAAGACTGGCTAATTGACTGACTCAGTAGAGAGCTTTTAACAGCTTCATGGAGTTAAATATGTTTATCAAAAAAAAAAAAATGTGTTTATCAGAAGCTATCGGAACAATGCAAGTTATTGTGAAAACAGATTCCCAACTGCAATCAAGACCCGAGCGTAAAGATGATCGAGTAAGTGGTGAGATACAAAAGATAACTGATACCTTTTGACAGCGGAGATCACACTTTTCACAGGACTCACTTCTTTTATCCAATGATGAACTTCTTATATCCAGGGCATGACAGAAATACGAACAGTAATGGTTCCCACATGGAAGAGGGTTTCCACATAAATTATCGCATGCAAATTGAGTTCTGTCAGAGCAAATCATCTAAGCCAATGAAAAGAGAAAAACATATCAAATGTCGGAAGAAGATCTCAAAGTCCACAAATAAAAATTAACAAGTTAGATATTGGACATGCATCTGAAATAACTAATATAAAAGAGAATTGAGACTCACCCTTTTCTCTGCTGCCAGGTGGTGGCCTACACAGGGCCTCCAGACAGGCTCTGGACAACGAGGGCAGGGAGAACCCGGTGTAGATTCAGCCTGAATATGCAACATCTTTTTCGTTGGTTTCAGTATAAATTCACGGTTAGGAGGAGGTCTAGGTCCATGACACCTATGTCATAAGAAGCACACAAAAACCAATGTTTATAAGAAGGGAAATGATCAGAGTAGGAAAGAAAATGGATGAAAAAGACACCAGCATGAGAAACCTTAGTTTGCACTTGTGCCCACATGGGTATTCTTCATCACAAAGGAGTCGACATGGAGGACAAGCTCCATAGTGGCATTTATGAGGCTGCATATAAACATGACATAAATTTCGCAGAATTCAAACATAGAACCAGTCACAAAAGTAAAATCATAAAATCCTTATTCTAACTCTTCTGCTACCTTTTGGTTTTGCCCATGTCTGCACAATGGGGTTATGTGGCATAATTTACGGCATCTAGGAGGTTTCTGATTTGTTTCAGTGCCACAGGGTACCTGAACAACATAAAACATCCAACTGCGTTATTAATACAGGTTTAACATACAGTACCAGATCTTCTATCAGAGAATACAGAATATATTAAAAGTATCAAACATTTAAAAGCCTATGGACACAAAAAGAAGAAGCAAAATATCTATAACAACAATAGGCATAAAGTCATCAGATATGGTTCTCAGGCTTAGACTAAACAAGACCTCAAGATCATTCTTTCCGAAGATAATTTAGTAAGTTTAAGCTTATAGTCTCGCTTGTTAGGTGTCAGTAACATCTCCTGCTTCTACCAGTTGCATCTACCCAAAACTAAGAATTTTCTATAGATCCACCATAACAATAAAAGTACCAAGACTATATATCACGACTTGATAGTAAGACGCCATATTGATGCTCAAATCCTAATTCTCACCTCAAAATGTGTCTCACCACAAGCACAAGATATTGTTACCATTATTGGACAAGGAGCACATGGACCTCTGCAATGAACACGCAACAAATAATGTCATTCCACGTGCATGAGTTGATATCTTGCAGTACACAATTTTATTAGTCATATCGTCCCAAATCTGAAACCAAACGGACAAAGAAAGTCCAAAGCAAGCTACTACAGAACATACTGGTGACAAGGAGACTGGCATTTATGATTCCTGCAACGGAGCTTTTTTCCACAAATCTGAAAAATTCAAACAAACAAATTAGAAGCCAAGCGTGAACAATTGCACTAAACTGGACCAAGAGACACATCATACCTCTGAGCATGGTGGACATTCACCATCACAACATCGGCGTCTACAAGCATGACGTGCACAATCTCTCACTCTCTGGCATTTCCTCTCACACGCCAACTCTTGATGGCAAGGAACCTACTCTAAATTAAGTTCCCAAAATCTTTCCATCAACATTTGATTTTGACTATAATAAAGCATCATGAAGTATCAAAAAGGCTCTCTTTCACCTGTTTTTTCGTTACTCCGCACCTGCAAGACTTGGTAACTACAATCCTGCAAGTCTCAAGGCACGGACCGCGGTGGCACCTCTCTGGACACCTATGGTAGCCACAACCAAGAACTTTATCACAAGTGCCACCACATAAAGGCGCCACAACATCACAAGACAAGCCTTGGTAGAATCTCTTGCCACAGGGACAACTCCTCTTCCCCTGATATGGACACAATCCACATTCTCCCGCGTGGCATCCTCTCTCGCATACATGTTTCCCGCAATTAAGCATATTCTCGCAAGAAGCCTCACACCTAAAGACTCTCTCGCAGCAATCCTTCTCCTCCTTCACTTTACCACAAGAGCACTTGTAAACCGCGCGCTCCCTGCAAGGTGGACACTCGCCATCATGACAAATCTCCCTACAGTTATGGATATTACAATCCAGGACTCTCTCACAGACATCTCCGCAAGAGAATTGCTTGTGTCCACATCGACGAACATCTTCAACACCGCCGCAGAAGCATTTAGCTTTCACGAGCTTGGGACAAGAAGCACAAGGTCCAGGGTGACACAAGAGTAAGCAACAGTGACCACAATTGTTGCTCAACGGCCTCTCGCAGACCTCGCCGCAAGAATGAGGCAAGATCCATGGATTATCCGCCGGAGGATCCTCTTCCTTGCCGCAGTAACAAAGGTACCGCCTTGGAATCTTCGATTTCTGATACGACGATCTACATTTCGGACAGTTCCAGACAGCTTCCGGTTCTGTCGGATTCGAAGAAGGTCGCGTGACTGCACGCGCGGCTTGTAGATCTAAGCACTGACGAGCCCATGATTGAATGCAGAAAAGGTGAAAGACGGCGAAGCATGAGGAAGTGCAGGACCATGTAGGATCGGTTCGTTTAATGCGTTCGAGACAGATAAGGCACGAGACAGCACCGGAAGAAGACGAGGCGAGAAAAGATTGGATCTTAGCGAGATCGATTGAGGAAGGGGACGAAGATGAGTGGCAATCGAGGTAAGCTTCGAAGATGGAGTTTGATAGATCATTGTGACGGTGCTGATGATTCTCTGAATCAGATCCGGAGTCTGAATCTGAATCTGAAATGGGTTGCTCTTGTGACGGAGGCTGTGGTGGTGATTTCCACCGGAACTCGGTGGTGGCGGTTCCGGCCATATTAGTCATTCTTCTTCTTCATCTCCTTCTTAAGGACAAAGTCCAGAAATTTGGGGGGGAATAAGAAGAAGAAGAAGACACGTGATGCTCTCGTGAGCATTGTAATGACCAAATTACCGGTTTAATTTGGATTTACCGGCTTAGTTAAGACAGTTTCTAGCTTATCCCCAAGGACTTCTCGCGTTATCTTCTCGAAGTTGATAAGCACGATCACTTATCTATGATTATCCTCTTTTCCTTTTTTGCAAGAGAATTAAGTCATTTAACATTTCCTTAAAATCATTCCGATTTAAAACAGATTATCTAACTCGAAAATACAGCTACTCAGTTTTGAACACCCTAAATCATCCAAAGATCTCATATACAAAAGGATCTCTAAACTCAAATCAAAGTCACAGCCCAAAGCATAAGAAACTTGTGGTAGATTCAATCTATGAAGGCATGTTGGAGCTCATGGCTTGATGTATTCTCGAATGAAGTCTTCAATCTGGATGGTTTCTCCGGTAAGTCCAGATGCCTCAGCGACAGTGACTTTGTTGGAGCAATGCGTGAAGGAGAACACTTCTCCCTCAATTCCAATGGTGAAGTCATTCGCTATATCAGCAGTAGAGACTGCACTCCTTGAAGCCCTCAGTTTCTCACTGCAAAAACTCATCAACCAATGATGATTAGCTTTTATGCAGGAAGATAGGCTTTATATATAAGAAAATTTTGTCAAGAAAACTGAAATTCTTACATTTCTTTCTCCATTTGCTTCCGGATAAACTCCTTGGTGTGTGCAGTGAGTTTATCGGTCTTGTTACAGCAAAGGAGGACTGGAATCTTCTTCTTGACAACATTCGCATTGGTCAGAATCTCGTATAGGTACCTATCACCATAAAAAACCATGGCAATGCCTCATTTTCAACATTGAGATGCAAACATATGCAAACATGTCTCTTATCTGTGTCTTACAATGCGTGTGTGTGGAAGAGAGAGGGTGTTTGAAATTACTCTGAAGCTGCACGACAGTTTGGGAGGAACTCCAAGGCATCCACTACGAACACAATGGCAGCTGCTTGGGGCAAGAATTCTTCTAGCTTGGGTCGAAGCCGAGAGTGCCCAGGAACATCAACAAGATGAACAGGCTTGATTTTTCCTTTCTGTCACAAAGAGCAAGCACGGGACATGGTTTAGTAATATGTTATTCCATCCATCACAATCAACTGCACGTGTTGTTTACAACAGAACACAGTAAGATTCTTTACCTTAGTATTTTCACTGTGAAGAACAAAAGTGCCTTCATTTGGTTCCATTGATGTTACAGTGCCCTGATGCGACGATCCATCTCGGAGCTGCCAATCAAACAATTATCGTGTTATAACTCTCCAACAATGACCTAGTCACTCACACTGACTCACAATAGTGACACATTACAAAAAAAAAGTACATTTGAAGGAAAGTCATAAACAATATTCATATGAAAAAGGTAACGTCAAGCCAAAACACTCACTTGGTAAAAGAGCACAGTCTTTCCACTTCCGGTCAGCCCAGAAAGGAGTACAGTGTTGGATTTGGTACGTCTGACCAGGCGAACTGCATACCCCAGCAAGAACAACAAGTTTAGCAACAAAAGATCAAAAGTTTGTTTATGTATAATCAAAGAAAAATCATGAATAAACCTCAGAAATTGCAATAATAGTTCTAATTCCAATACACAAAATACTCTGGCTTAATCACAAGTCTAAAATGGTACCATGAGAACTATAACCTCTGCAGTTGTAAACAATAGCAGGCAGAAGAAAAGTAATTGAAGACATTTAGAAGAAGAACAGGCTATATGTCCTTATCAATGGCAAACAAGATACTACCAGGGGGAGATCTTACATAAATAAAGCAATTCTACTAGGAAAGGATTAAGAAACAACAAAGTGGTGTCTAATACATACTGGATAGGAAGAGCAAGATGGTTGTAAACAACAAAACACCAATGGCGGCATACAGCTGATTCGGTGGTATCTTCTGAAGATATTCAATTCCTTGATGCGACCACTGCTCAGCCAGAATTTTCAGATCTTCCAAGTTCTCCATTACTCTCTCAAGTTTCACTTCTTCTGCCAAGCTGTTCAAAACCTGCATCCAGAGATGTAATTCATTCCTCTTAAGACATAAAAATAACCTAGAGTTAACTAGAAAACTCTCTTCTCCTACACAAACAACATGCATGGGAATAATTTAAAACTGCTTCCTGAAAACAAAAATTGAAATCGGAACTCTCTAATATTTGCAAACATTATATCAATACTGGTTCTCACATTATCATGTTCATCCTTGTGATAAACCCAGTACAGTGACAATAATCATCTTGTGAACAAGGAACACAATTTGTTTATCCCAATTTAAAACCAGTTTTACCAGATCAATACAACCCGTAGACCCATACACGATCATCCCAAGTTATGAAAAGATAAATGCTAATCCTACATTGATGCGCTGTTTCAACGAGATGTAAAAAAATACAAACAGATTCCTCTAAAATTCCAGATAATGAATATAGACAAACAAGAGCTAAAATTTACCCAAGAGTAAATGAATCCATTTGGTGGAAGAGATAGAAACGCACCGATGGGAGAGGAGGCGGAAGACGAATACAACGACGGTGGAAGCGGAGAAGAACACGGCGACGATGATTTAGGGTTCAGATTTAATTTTATATATTAAAACCAGTTAGTGCTTCTTCATTTCAATTTGTTTCGAAGATAGTTAATGGGCCGAATAAAAGCCCATTAAACGTCAATACGAAGTCGTTTCAACTGTATCTGCTTCATCGCTTCTTTTCTCCCTTCTCTTCCCGCCGTGAATCTGGTGTCTGTGTCTGCATCTCCTTCCGACGAAAACAGATACACTCGAGTGAAGAAAGTATGAAATTTAACTTTAACGAGACAGAGGATGCACCAGATTCACGACGATCTCCGACGCCCAAAGAGCCGGTTAGGTGGGTTCCTCTCCAGAGCCACCCGGTTTTCGCTTCTCTTCCTTCCTCCCAAGATGAACCCGCCGTGTCGCAGCTGTTTCCGAGAAATTTCATGGCTTGGGACGGAGACTCGCGCGTATACTACTGGGATTCGAGACGATATCTCCTTCACCGATTATCTCTGCGCTTGGGTGAACCTGAACCATCCTCCGTCCTCGCCGCAGTCCCGTCCAAGGTCATTTACTCTCTCTCTCTCTCTCTCTCTCTCTCTTTCTGTTTTCACCGCTAAGTCGGCCAAAATGAGTATTGAAAAGAAGATTTATCGAAAGCTCTTTTTTAGTGCTGACATTTTACTGACTTTGAGAAATTAGGTTTAGGAAGAGTTTGAGAAATTAGATTTCTTACTGATGGATGATAATAGGAAGATCTTTTCTACTTGCTATGTACTACTGTCAAAAACCTTTAGTTTTCCTCTGTTGTCTTTGCTACATAAGATAAATTATAGGTGATTGATTCATCATGTAGTGATTGACTAAGCTTTACTAATAAATGATATTATAGGTGATGCAACCAGACCTTCAGGTGACATTTTCTGTTAGCAAAATCTCCATCAATAAGTCTGGATCAGCTGTACTTCTTGCCGGCTCAGATGGGATATGTGTGATGTACCTATTTGGACGTGCTTCTGTGATAGAAGACAATGTCATTTGCAGGTAGTGATTAACGTTACCCTAATAAGATGCATTTATATTCATTGTTATCTTGATTATGATGTTATCTTGCTTAAATTAATGGCCTTCTGCTTATACGTTATCACTTCATAATCTATGTGTTGCAGGGTAGTTTCTATTGGTTCAGAAATCTATACTAGTAGTGACAGTGCCATAACCTTGCTACAAGCATCGTGGCACCCTGATAGTGACACCCATTTGGGAATTCTATCCTCGGATGCAGTTTTCAGGTAACAATCTTTTCGGCTGATAGTGAAGGTGGATGTACATGTCAATATATTGATCAATATCATTATGGAAAGATGTTAGAGAAATTGTAGAAAAAATCAGTTCCTAAGGTTGTAGATTGTTAGTTTCTGCCATGCAATGACTTACTATGTTACCATCTGGTCCAGTCTCTCATTATAAAGAATCAAATCGTTTTATTTAATCCTGATTTAAGAGCTTTTTAGCTTACTAAAAGATATTTGTATGCTAGGCTTTTCGATTTGTCTTCAGATACTGAGCTACCAGAGCAAGAATATTATCTGCAGCCCGGTGAGCCAGGAAGATCTAGAACAGCTTCATCAATTTATCCTGCTGATTTCAGTTTTGGAGGAGATCATCTGTGGGATAGATTTACTGTAAGTTCAGTACAAATTCTTGCTCCACTTGTTTGATAACTGACAGTGATTTTGTTTAGTTGTCTTGTCAAATAGAGCCTTGAGGATTACATGTTTAGGTCTTGACCTAATCTTTCAATTGGTGCAGGTCTTTATATTATTCACTGATGGTTCAATTTATATCTTATGCCCCGTTGTGCCATTTGGAAGGTAGGCAGATGATGGTTCTTTCTCCTTTTCATTTCTCTCTGGCAGTTTTTTAATTAGTTTCTTATCGCTTGAAGTTGTACCTGGTATGCTAAGTTTCCAAGATAACATTTATCAATTTTTTGTGGTTTTCTGGTTTCTTGAACAAGATATGAATGATTCTCATTAAGCTGTTTTAGATCCCAAATCTAGGCTCATTTGAAGCTTTTGAGGGGTAAAATCAGCTGGGTCCCATGATTCCTTTGATGTATCAAATAGTTTATGCATGTTGACGCGGTGACGACTTGATATGCAACAGATGCATTCCTTCCACAGACTATCCTCTTTATGTCGAACTTCTATAAGTCATGGAAGATGTTTTAGTTCGTTGTGATGTTTTGTGTTTAACTGCCCTTGAGGTTGACTGAGATTGCTTCGGATGTATATTGCAACAGTGTTTACAAATGGGAATCCGTAATGGAGATTTACAACGATGCTAATATGTATGGGGTTAAGTCATCCAATTCGTTAGCAGTTAGCAACTCCAGTCTGGCTATTGAATGGTTGGAAGCTACATTTCCAGATTTGACTGAGCAAGGAACTAGAGGTGAAAATATATTGGTGGTGAAAGCTCAGCCTTATGCTTTGCTTGACGCATCACTGGCTTTACAGGTATGAATTCCTCATCTTTTTGAGGGGCTCCTCGTAGATTTTAGCTGTTTCACCAATGTTCTAGATATGTGGTTTATAAGCCAGTGGTCTTCATCACAGATTTAAACCCTCCTTAACTTGATTCGGAACACGGACGGGATAAAAGAGATGACACATACACACATGTTCCCTAAGTGTTCTTTGTTTGTCTACTGTTTTCCTTGTAATGCTGATCTCTTGTTTTCCTTGTGTACAGGGCCCTTTATATAAAGCATCTAGTGGCGACGGAGATGAAGATTTCGCTGTTCGGGAGGCAGAATGTAAAGGCCGGGCAGTGAGTCTATTATATAATCTTGTTAGCAAAGATTCGATTCTGGTAACTGCCTGGAGTGCTGGACAATTACAGGTTGATGCCCTGGTTGATGAAATCCAGCCTGTTTGGATATCTGGTAACTCATCTCGTCTTCGCATGAACTCCCACAACAAAATACAAGGAGTTGCAATGATTTGTGAGTCAAACATAAGTGAGCTTCCAGTTGCAACTTCAAACCTGCCGCTCGATCACACTGTTTGGTTAGGGCATCCACCACCACTGTTAAGACTTGCAATGGTTGATTTGGCTCTCCCCAAAATGCGTGAAGGTGGCTCTCTTGTTACCTTGTTTGCTGACTCCCTTTTGCCAGAACGAATATACTCCCTTCACGACGGTGGCATTGATTCAACAGTCTTACACTCTCTTCCCTTCACAAGTCAGGCCAGTGGAAAAGATGAAGCTCTCAAAACGCCATCTGTTCACACTGTCCTAAGTACATGCCAAGAAGAATCCGCTGTATCTCCTTTGTTGGGTTTTGTGCCTCTGTCGGATTCGTTTGGGTATTCATGGATCGTTGCAGTCTTATCCTCAGGAGAATGCATTGTGGCAGAGATGAAAACTTGGGATCTCTTGCTTCCAATTCATGTCAGTACGGATAAGACAGTGTCTTCAAGCGCAATAGAGAAAAAAGAGCAAGAGAACTCGTGCATCATAAGCAAGGAGCTCCTTGCAGGTCCCAAAATTAGAATTGCGCCCCACGCTTTACCTAACCAGCGTTCAACTCCAGCCAATTCCGTAGAAGGCAGATCAATTCTGCTTGACTATGTCAAACTTTTCCATGAAAACTACATCGAATATGCACACAAGGTGAGAAAGAAGTCATGTAAACCCAACACAAAAACGTCAATGTGTTTTCTAACCGATTTTACTAATGAGATCTCTTTGTGTTTTTTGCAGGTCCACTTTGAGCTGCAGCATCATGCTCCTAACCTGAAGAGAATAATCGATGACCAACACCAGCGGCTTGCTGAGGCAAATGAGAAAATATCAAAAGTTGAGAAAAACCAATCTTTTCTGGAGAAAAGGATTGACAAAGCAATTGAAAGACATGATTCTCTTGAACAATGCTTGCAACGTCTCCGTAGCTTGCCTGGTACACACAAGAAACCTCTGACGAGAGCAGAACTGGATTTTAAATCGGAGCTCGGTAAATCAAATATCCCCCATAAATTTTGTCCGCAAAAGGATATACCGGAACCCATTTCATCATCTTTTCTTTTCGCTTATAAATGAAAAATTGCAGATCAATATGCGGGAGTTGAGGTGGATGCGCTTCAATCATCCATCGAAACACTGAGAGCAAGAGTGAAGAAGTCAACTCAAAAATCTCACAAGGGCACAGTAGTCGCAGCTAGTCAGAAAAAGCAGTATTCAAAGAAAAACTTAATTCAAGATACACAAATGTCACAGCTTCAGTCCACACTCGCCAAACTATCCCTGATGAATAGCGATAACTCCAAGAAAGTCAAGATCGTGGAATCTGCGCTGAAATCGCAAGAAAGCAGTTTCATGTAGTCACTCACTGTAACAGGGACGCAGTTATCATTTCCTTGACTGACTAAATCCTGTTCAAATTTGAATATATGTGCTGCACCAAATTTTCTAACTCTCTCCTTGTAAGTTTTGTCTGTTAAATCAAACTACGGTATTACTTTAATTTGTCTCTACAAATGGTCATTTTCTGCAAACTATTCCTATGAACTCATAAGACTACAAAGAGTAGGTCAAGCAACTCATGTTTGAACCATTGAAGCAGAAGAGATTTATGCAAGCATAAGGTAAACAAAAGTTTTTTTTTTTTATGTACACAGAAGCTAAGGCTTTATAGAGTAATGATAACTTTTATTGTCAAACACTAGACCCACAAGGAGGCAAAAAAAGAAGAAGAAATTAATCCTGAAAAATACTGTTGTTCTATAAATAAAATCAGATGGGTCTCTTCTTCTTCAAGTAGCAAAATCACGGCGCTTCACGAAGATCGGGTACCGTTTCTGCGTTCTTGTAGTTGGAAAGAAAACCAGCTTGTCTTGCTCTGCAGGAACCCAACTGTTCAAACAAATTTACAAAACAAAATCAAATCAGTCTCTTTAGCCTTTTGAAATGGAAAACAGAGCTACTATCTTCTATGTGAAGGTATATATACCTGAAGCCTGTCACTAGGCGGTGAAGGAAAACAGAGAGTGCAACCCTAGCCAGCTCGTAACCGGGACATAGCCTTGGCCCTCCACCAAACGGTGTGAACACATTAGAAGGGCCTGTCGTTACCGAGTTGCTCTGTTCCACAGAATTGCAATCGTTCAATAACTCAAAATCAAGAATGCAAAGAAAGAACACCCAAACCAAGTTCAGGGCTTAAAATACAAACCTGCCATCTCCAAGGGTTGAAAGTGCGAGCATCTTTGAAGTGGTTTGGGTCTAAATGAACCGCTCTAAACGATGAGAATACTTTCCACCCTTTTGGAATTTTATAACCTGGTTTTGTTCCAGTTTTCTAAATGTTAAGTTTTTGATACAGAATGGACTCTTTTTACTCATTTTAAAAGTTAGATTATTTTACCTTTGATCTCAACATCCGTCATTGCACGTCTGAAAACACCGCCGATGATGTTAGCCACTCGTAGCGTCTCATTAACCACCTGAATCAAAATAGGTTTATAAGATACTGATGAGAAATGACTAGAAAGAAGATAAGACAAGAATTCTTAAGAGCTTTAGGTAAGTACACTTACACATTGTGTGAATGGCATTGACTTGTAATCACTCCATTCAAGACTATACGAATCACTCTTCATTGCCCTAATCTTTTCATGCTCTTCCTGTTATATTCAACCAAGCAAATACCAAATCAACCAACAATAAAAGAAAGAAACAAGGTGTAAAAGCAAAATTAATTAATTAGGTCACCGGTCCAACCGTTTTTTGAACCGGTTGGTCATATTCGAAGCACTAATGAGTAAATGACTAAACTAGTGAATATAGTAGTACCATCCTTGGAACAAAACTAGTGACATCAACAAATAATTAAAATATTAAGAACCAATGGATGAGAAGCTTGTCGGTCGCGCATAGCACAAACATATTTATGATAAAACTTTTATCTTTAATGTAAAGAGAGATTTATTGGGGGATAATCGGACAAGTAAGATAAAAAAAGAAGATGAAAGTTGTTGGCAAACAAACAAAACAAAACAAAAGAAGAAGATGAGGTTTGGTAAAAGTGTGATTATGCATGCAGTTCAGGAGACAAATTAGTCAAATCTCTGAGACTGTAACTCCTTACATTTTACAATTTCCTTATTAAAATAAAACTCTAAAACTGAGGTGATGATGTTGTCTATTTTCGAAAATGACTACTTTGACTTTTACGGTAATTTTAGTACCTTTTACACTTTTCAGTTTTCACCTTTCAAAAAGCTCACACCCACTTAATAATATGCTTAATCTTAGATTATAAACTCATCGAATAGACAAATAGAATGAAAGCTTACGTTTTCTAATTCATTATTTGTTGACGGAAAACAAAAACTTTGAAACCAGTTTAGTATATGATATACATAATTTGAAATAGTGAATAGCAGTACTAGATCGTCTTACCCGGCTAATGTCGCGTATTTTAATTTTCTTGATACCTAACCATTAATTAACCAAGATTGAAGGCTATAAACAAAAACCTTATTCTAAACCAAAAACAAAAAGTCTTTTTTTTTTGGCTACTATCAATTATTAGTATCAACCGACTAGATTGTACTGTTGCTTACTTGCTATGTGAACTAGTAGTTCATTGGAGACCTAAGCCGTTTCATTGATGTGTGTGTGTCCTTTTTATAATAGTTTTTATTAATTGCAAAAAATCTAGACACCCGTGTGAAACGTAAATGATGGAGAAATTTAGAGGCCAACATGCACATATCATTATGCTCCCATTGTTGTAGTCTCTGTCCCATTTCTTTCTTTCACCTTAAATTTTATTTTTCCCCCAACTACTTCTTCCCATCTCTTAATTACTTAAGAAAATGAAATAAGCTTAAATCAGTAAGATTGTCCCCACAAGAAAAAGTTCATATTAGTTGATAACAACACATCACCGTGTTCTAATTCAATGTTTTCCACTCTTTTCGTTATTTTGTTGAAAGTACAGAAATGTAATTTAATTAGTTTTTCAAAGAAAAGAAACAAAACCATTTTTGTTTTGATACCCTAAACCCCAAATAAAGCAAGAGCAGGGTAAAACATGCGCCGGTGGTCCTTCAAAAAAACGGTTTGCATGCAGATGCAATGTAGTGAACACTGAATAGATCGAATCTTAATTTTTTAATATCTTTTCCAAAACACTAAATCTTGTTGATTCGCAATCAAACCAACTACATAACACCTAAAATTTCATTCATACGTGTCGTGTTTTTCATTCGCTGTGTATACTCTTTTAAAAATAATTCAATCAAAATTCGATACTAAAATCGAATATTTTTCTCAAAGTTATTCTTTATTAATTAAATACGAACCATGTATATAAATAAGTAGAGAGATTATTTACCAAAAATGGGAAAATTACCTTGAGTTGAGCAAGAGCTAAAGG
>Ga0041059_1002305_pt1 | contig 14420 bp, 4 predicted proteins | sample AraColnosormetaG_FD_56232 | JGI IMG/M metagenome (GOLD analysis project Ga0041059, IMG submission 56232) | Arabidopsis roots microbial communities from North Carolina, USA - Col MF nosort | ecosystem: Host-associated > Plants > Roots > Unclassified | place: USA: North Carolina | collected 2013-09-02
TTTTTTTTTTTTTTTGCAGTGAAAAAAATCTCTATAATAAAACACATGCTTTTATTGTGGAAAACATGACCTAATGAAATTTCTAACTACCTACATGTGAATTTCTTCAAACTCATATCAATCAGTAATGAAAAAATCATTGTAGCTAGGGAAAAAAGTTGAAGAAACTCCCAAAAATCTCATGTAAATCTTCAAGGTACTCTAAGACTTGTACGGAAACGAAAAAAAAAAAACACAATGGGGGCTTTGATTTGGTTTTGATAGGTTTGTTTTAAACCCTCAAATGAGTAGTTGTTGACCTCTTTTCGCAGCCCGTGAAGAATCATGGGACCAAACCATGCATGTCGGGTTCTACCTAAGAAATGATGTGATTATTTACATTAGTTATGTGTTATCATTCATACGATATCGTTTAATTTGGATTATGTGATATGATTGTATGATTAATCACATGTTTTTTTGTTTGCATAATGTTTCTCTAAGAGGCATGATTTTTGACATGAGTTATTTGATTGTACTTAGTTAAGGACACACTCTTGAAATGTTTTTTCCCCATCACATTGCACAAAACGGCACGTTGTTAAAGTGTTATACATGTAGAATGGTTTATTTTATGTGAAGATTGTTAAAAAACGGCATGTTGTTCAAGACTGTGTGCATATGTAGAATGGCGTGAAGTGTGGAAAATATATCTTCTTTTCCTATGAAATCGATTATAGCCATTTTCGTTACGGAGAGATCGAAAGCAGAAATGGCAAGAGAAGCAACGACGAAATTGAAACATAACTCAAACAAGACAAGATTTCTGAGGATAGCTGGCTGTGTCTAAGAATGGGTCGGAGCATCTTCGATGTCGTCTCTCTTAGAGGTAAAAAAAAACTTTTTTGAGTTTCGTTTCACTCTGTTATTCAATCTCTTTACATTACAGCGATTTCTGTGGAGTTTTTGTTTTCGTTCAGTCTGTGATTAGTTCTAGTGTATGTGCTGGTTAAAGATTTGAATTTTTACTTGTTTCTCAGTGTAAGCTCATGAAAGTTTCTTGTCGATTGTGCTGTTTCTCGTCTCTTTGACAATAATGAAGATATCATTAGCATTACTTAGTTGCTGATTTATTTGTACAGAAAAGTCTGAGGTTTTCATTGATCTTTGTTACTTTTGATGGTTTCCATCACCCGAGGGAGCAAATCGTTTGTGTTTACTTTGTTTTGTGCTTCATTGCCAATTGATTTCTCTGGATGGAATGTTCATGTTTTGCATTGTAAGAACTCATGGTAAATCTTTTTGTTGAGCAAATCGGTTCTGTATATTCAGTTATCTTATGAGTCTTGAATCAGAACAGCTTTTGTAGAAAACAGATTTGTATACTCAATGAATTGATTTATTATCTGTAGAAAACCTTACAATCACTCAAAAACAAAATTGAAACAATGTACACACTGTTTTTGTATCGCAGGTAAAGTCTTCAAGTATGTGGGGAAAGCTTGGAACAATGCTTATCTGTTTTCGTGCCATCAAGTTTTCTTGCTGAAGAACAATACATCAGAGAGTGATCCAGAGGAGTTGATGGGAGAACGAAGCGGTGAAACTATGTGACTATGCATTGTTGAAGCTATTGGAGAACGTATTTGTGAAGCCATCAGGTAATGCAGCGGAGAACCAATGGGAGTATGAATTGGTGAAGTGAGAGGTGATCGTAGAGGTGAATTTTGCGTTTGGTATAACGCATGACGCAAACCCACAATTTCAGAAGGCTCCGTTGTGCTGTAGATGTGATCATGTTGTTCAAAGGTTAGACTTAACTTCTCATTCTCTTTCTGCAAATGTTCTAATTGTTCTTCCACTATCTCCTCTTCAGTGTCACTATCTAGTTCTGCCATTTTACTTGGAAATTCATGGCCTTCTGAAAATACGTCTGAATCTTTTTCAGCATCACCTTGTTTAAAGGTCTGCCTTAGACTTTCTTGCTTATCTTGAGACATCTTTAAATGAAACGTCATCCTTTCTTGCTCAAGTGTGTCATCAAGACTGAGCCTGAATATATCATCCCTTGGTTCAAGTGTCTCGTCCAAATCCATTTTTCCATTTTCGCCTTTCTCCAACTGCAGCGATGATCCATCTTCTGCCATTACGCCTACTTTTAGCGCTTTGGTTTCATAATCATCCACCAGCCAAGACCCATCCTCGTGAAGTACAGCTCTCTCTTTTGAACTTCCACGATCATTGAAGGAACCCCTTGAACTAGATTCTGATCTTCCATCAGCATCCTCGTCTGCTTCAAGCTTTGTCTCTACCTCATACCCATGGCGACGAAACGTTAAAGTTCTCCCTGACGTCCATTCAAATGTCTCATCCAGTTTCATTGATTCATTTCCGCATTCCTCCAAGTGCAGTGATACTGTATCTTTTGCCATTTCGCCTACTTGTACAGCTTCGGTTCTGCCATCAATCACCAGCTGGGGATCCTCCTCATTTAACAACTCTCTTGGAATTTCATGATCATTGAAGGAACCCTTTGAACTATATTCTGATCTTTCATCAACGTCGTTGTCTGATTCAAGCATTTCCCCTAGCTCATACTCAGGTAGACGAAATGTTGGAGCTCTTTCTGAAGTCCATTCAAGTGTCTCTTCCAATTTCATTGTTTCGTTTTCAAATTTCGTCAGGTGCAGCGATGGTTCATCTTCCACCATTACACCAACTTTTAGAGCTTCCGTTCTGTTCTCATCCACTAGCCAGGGCTCCTCCTCATGAGACACAGCTATCCCTTTTAAATTTTCATGGTCATTAAAGGAATCCCGTGAACTGGTTATTGATCTTTCATTAGCATCCTCTTCTGGTTCAGGCACTGTCCATCGTTCATACTCATGCAGATGAAATGCTGCAGCTTTTTCAGAAGTCCATTCAAATGGATTGCTATTATATTCCTCTAACTTCAACCCCGCTCCATCTCCCATTGTCTCTGCCCATGAATTTTCACTTTCACATCTGCTTCCTTCCGGATAAACCGGTTCTTTTGTTCCGTAGGAATTTTCCATATCTTCATTTTGAGACTCCATTTGATGAGATACCGAGCTGTCTTCATTCTTTTTGCTTATGAAAGTTTCACCCGCCTTCTCAACAGGAACAACAGATCCATCTCCAACCATCTTACTTGGCTCAAGTGTTTCATTTCTCTCATATCTATACTCTTGTAATTCAGACCTTGCTATGTCAAAAACGGTGTCACTCAACTCTTGTCTTTTGCTTGAGTTCTCATACTCATAGTGGGACTGCTCAGGTATAGCAACTTGAGACTCATGAAAAACGACCCTCTCTTCTGAACCTCCATCGTCATTGAAGGAGCCCCGTGAACTTGATTCTGATCTTCCGTCAGCATACTCGTCTGGTTCAAGTATTGTCCCTAGCTCATAATCATGCATGCGAAATGTTGGAGCTGTTTCTGAAGTCCATTCAAATGGTCTGCTGTAATTCTCATAGTTGCTTTCATATTCCTCCAAATGTAACCCCGCTCTATCTTCTATTGTCCCTTCCCATGTTCTTTCACCTGCAAACCCGCTTTCTTCTAGATAAACCGGTTCTAATGTTCCATAAGAATTTTCTACATTCTCGTTTGGAGAATCCATTTGATGAGATACCAGTCTCTCTTCACCTGTCTTGCCTTCTATGATTGTTTCGAATGCCTCGCTCACCTTCTCGAAAGAAACAAGAGATCCATCTTCGCCCACCTTGCTCGGCTCAAGAGTTTCATTTGTCTCGTATCTAGACTCCTCTAACTTACACGTGACTCTGTCACTAATGGTCATTTCCAACTCTTGTCTTTCGCTTAAATTCTCATATTCATACTTGGAGTGCTCCTGGATCCTGGATATTGTTACTGTAGCCTCGCCTGATTGGTCAAGATGTCCTATAAACCTCTGATTCTCATTCACCAAAGAGTTCAAGGGAGAATGTGTTGTAGCTGACTTCGCATCTGAAATTGTGTTTGATATGTGCTCCGTATCTTCCTTGACTGATGTATCCTCAAATGGTTCACCATAGCTTAAGCTGCTGTCACATATAGAATCTCGAGTGTACCTAGATTTATCCAAATGCAACTGCGGTTTGTCTCCGATCTCTTCTAATGTACTTTCACCTTCATATTCTTCAGTTTCTTGAGTCTCCTCCCATTCAAACTCGTAAGTGTCTCCGGTATTCTCAGACTGTACACGTGTTTCACTGACGTATTCTTTCTTGTATAGAAGTTCCTCACTATGAGATACCGATCTCTCTGCAACTCTCTCATCTTCTTCACTTGATTCACTCATCCTTTCGTTCTGGTTTACTGGAACTTCCAAGGACTCACCTGATCCTTCTCCTACAATTTCTTCTGGCTTAATAATTTCGTTCTTCTCATATTCAGGCTCTTCTATATCACAAATGTTATTATCCATCTCGGTTGACTTTTCTGAATGAGCTTCCTGAGATTGCTCTAGATGAATCTTGGAAGTCTCTCCAATAGTCTCACTTGATGTAGGTTGTTGCTCGCTTAATCTGCGGTTCCCCATAGGTTTTAGATGAGGCTGTAATGCCTCCAATTTCAAATCTAAAAATTTGGTGGATATATTCCTTATGTCTTCTTTAATCCCTTTATCCTCAAATGTTTCTAGAATTTTTTGACTCAATATAACAGCATCGTTACTTTTGCAGATTGTTTCTCCAGAATCGTCGTCTAAACACGTCAGATGACTTCCATCAGGATTAATCTCTTCATGACCTTCTGATGCTGAATCCTGGTGATTAGTAACAGTCTCATCTGCAAAATCCATGCCATAATCCACAAAGCTAGGTGAATCCAGGACAGTATCTGCTTTCTCTCGAATAGAGAACTTAAGTACACCGGAACAACTGCCACATCTCACTTGATATCTTTGACGTTTTCCTTGGGGAGACACTTGAGGAAGCTGTAGAAGTTCCAAGCAATAGGAACAAGTTGCAAAAGGTGCACCGCCGGCTGAAGGGAGAATATGGCGCTTCACTACCGGATTCCTTTCCCTGACATACCGTTTTTTGTTCCTTAGAATGCTCTTTTCACTACTTGTGTCACTCTTAGAAATCCCTACAGAATGCTCAGAGTATGTAGAGCGGTGTGGCGCAGCAGCTGGTACATAACTACGCTCAGAGTACACAGAGTGATGCGGGGTTTCAGATCTACTTGGTTCATAAAGATTATGATACTGAAGATCATGTAGCTGAGACTGAGAAGACCTGTGATAGTACTTTCCATCAGATGTCTCACCCGGAAAACGAGTAGGTGAAGCAACAGAAGATTCTTGAAACCAGCCTTCTCTGCTATACTGCTCGAATTGGTTTGGTTGTTGATGATAATAAGACTGCTCTGATGCAGAAACGTAAGACCCGTGAAAAGGACTACTGTAGCCATATTCATATGCAGAAGAAGGGGAAGGACTTGCTGGATAGAAAGGAACCCGAGGTGGATCTGCGTATCTTCCCTCATGTTGTGCCCATTGCGCAGCATTGCTGCGTGTGTTATATGGAGAGCTTCTTTCTGAAGTAAACACATCAGAATCACCGGTCTCACTGAAGTCATCAGTCCTTCTCATCCATTCTCTGCGGATATCAGATGTCTCAGGCTTGTAAACAGTTTCTGGATGATAACCTCTTTCAACAGAAGTCGATGGCCTTGAATTGTACTCCCGGTGAGTAGTTCTCATTGGAGTTCTACTACCATCTTCTGGAGATTCTACCTCAGCACTTAAACTACGGTTTTGAGAAGAAAGGAGAGCCTCAGGAATAGTGTTTGTGTGATCATTGCCGTCAGGTTCCCAACGTTTTGCTGCATCCAAAGAAAGAACACACGAAAAAAGAAAACACTTATGAATGAGGTGGGTTACTTGTAAACATGCTACTTAAGAAGGCTGTTGTACCATGAAGAATCGAGTCGCATCCACCACATTTGTAAGAAGTAGCATCTAAAGGTTCCTGGAGAAGTTTGTGGCACTTAGGACATCTCACGATTCTAGATTGAGAAGATAATCCGGGCACGGTTCTACTCCTCATACCTCTGAACATATGCTTCAAGTCTTTACTACTTGCCAACTACCAAAAAAAAAGATAAAAGACAAGCACTTCAGCTCAAATCCAGAACTCAAGAACCTGTAACAGGAAAAATCAAAGATCTAAGAGAGAGAGAGAGGAAGAAGATGAGAAGTCACCTTAGAACGGATAATGGAGAGGAGCCTAGGTGAAGGTGAAGAATCTGAGGATGGTTCAAAAGTTTTCTTGGTAGAAGAAGACTGGGATCTGCTCTGTTTCTTCTTCTTCATCATGGTTTGGTGATTGACTTAACTCTGATGAATGATCTTTTTCTTTTTTCTTTCTGGGAATAAAACTTTGTTGATGATCTTTCAAGCAAGCAAGTAGGAGGAGGAGATATATTATTATATGAATCAGATCAGGCACTATAATGAATAATGGTCAAGGTGATGAAGGTTTTAACAGACTTGTTTATTGACTATTATTTTGCTTCTTTCAATTTATTTCTTTTCAAGAAAATTAAGATCTGAGAGTTGCATTGAGTAGTCACCATTGGATTTGGAAGTTGAGGTCCAGTTCCTCTAGTATTAACGATTTGGATTTTGAAAAGTCAACTTTGGAGATCGCCAAGAAACATCCCTTTATTATAATTTCTAGATCAAATTTGCTTTTTTTTTTTATTTTCTGTTTTTAATTTGTTTGTATCTGTTTTATTCGAAGAAAGAACAAATCACTCATCATCATGATTTAATCATAATTTTTTAAAAAGAAAGAAATCAACGTGCATCTTACTAATTTGCCAACATAAAGCATATGGTTATTGACCAAAACCCTTTCGAGTTTGAAAAATACGTTAAACTTTCTTCTATACCGTGTTTGACAGGTTTGTTCAGGTTTTCAAATTGAAGAACACACAGTAATATAGAAAATAACATTAAAATGTAAAAGGATTAATAAAACAAATATGCACAAGAAGCACTTCGTTTAGTGTTGAAAATATCAGAACCATTTGAAAAGATGCATCTGCACAAATGAGCTCTAAAGAAGAGAGCCATGACTGCAAATAAACCTTCATCATCACTAAACTCCTCTTCATCTTCATCTTCATGTTTTGTGTTTTTGTCAGCCAAAAGACAAGATTTTGTCTGAGAACAAAACGTTAAAGAGAGTCATCAGTCTTACCAGATCAGATCTTTATTCAAAGAAAGAGCTCATGATACTTACTTTATCCGCAAGTAACTTCTGGTTTTGACAGACAATGGAAAAACCTAACTCTGTTCTGTTATGTGTTTTAGAGTTTAAGGTTTTCTGAGAAAGAGATCAGCAGCTGCAGCTGTCTTCTTCTGAAGCTCTGAGGTTTCAGCACCAACAAGTTTATCCATTTGTCTCCCATCTTTAAGGAACACTACAGTTGGTGTAGCTTCCACATTCCATTCATTACTAAACTCCTGCGTTTTGTTTTTTCACCAATTCAATCTCATATCATAAAACTGCAGTCTTATCTATCTTCTCAACAACACGCAAGTTTTCAGTTTACTTACAGCGAGCTCTTCGACATCAACCGTTACAAATATCATTGAAGGGTATCTAGAAGCAAGGTCCCTGAATACTGGTTCTATCTTTTTACAAGGTACACACCATGGCGCGCTGAAATTCACCACCAGCTGTTTTGATTGAATTTATCAAGCTAGTAGTTACTTAAATGGAAAATAGGAAGAATCATAGAAAAGCGAAATTTATTTAAAGAAGAAAGCTTACGATCTTGCCATGGTTGTTAGCTTCTGTGATCTTTTCTTCCCATTTCTCGATTCTGCTTACCGGATGGACCTTTCCTTTGGACCCGTGTTGGCTTCGGGTTTGACCATAACTGTTGTTGTTGTTGTTGCTGCAGCAGCATATACATGACCATAACTGTAACACACATATATGGACACAGATTCTTCATCTTCCCTTTGAAACTATGGCTAATGAAACATTGAATTGCATGCTACAAGAAGTTTTATTGATTACCTTTCTACAACAAGAAGTTCTTGCACAACGATTTCCCATCAACTCTTTACACAGTCTAATCCAGATTTGCCTCTCATTGGCTCAAGATTCACTCCTGAATTAAAACTTCATCAAATCAAACGAAAATCAAAACCATTATCTCTTTAATGTTACAACAATTATGAAAAAGAGAGGGAATTCAAATGAGGTAAATTTGTGACCTTGATGGAATCTAGGTATGAAAAAACAAGGGATTTGGGAGAGGATTAACCTTTAAATCCTTACAACTTCAGATGATTTGTGCTTTTGCATTCAGAATAGTTTCACCCTAAAGGCAACAGATTCGAAGATCACAATTTTCTGTGCAAGATTCAAAAAGAAACACAAGAACATTCGATAAAAAGCATTGAGGGCTTATGTTTGGTTCTTCGATGGAAAACTATATCTTCTTCACGATGCAGGTGGTTTTGATGAACCATAATAACTGATTGCTAATTTTGTAATATAGAAATTGGTCAAAGACAACATAGATATGCAAGTCTCATACAGCTTTTACTCTGGATTCTGTATTGGTTTTCTTTCCATCATGATTAAACCGGTACTAACCGCAAAGACAAAAACTTTTTCCTCCCTCAAGTCAAAACCGGTTTATATAGGACAAAGCCATCCTTCTCTGAAGAATCACAAACCAGAAACAGTAACATACTCTAACATTTATTCTGCAAAAGTTTGTAAGGGTCTTTAAACAGATTCACTGTGGTGTTCTATATCCACTGAAGATGTTTAGTTTGTGTGCAAGTACGATAGAACCGACTAAGAACTCTATTTTTCAAGCTTCTCGATTTCTTCACGCTGCTTTCTTTCTGCTTCTTGAAGTTCGAATTCTTCACGTTCCTTCCTTTCGGCTTCTTGAAGTTCAATCTCTTCACGTTCCTTCCTTTCGGCTTCTTGAAGTTCTCTTTCGGCGTCTTCTTCCTCTTCAATTCTGTCAAGATTATCAAACTCTTTGGTTGCTGCCATTGCTTTTACCACAGGATCTCTTAACTCAGAGATCAAACCACCACCGACTCTGTACTCTTCTTCATCACCAATAAGGAATAAGCGTTGATCAGGACCAGACGCCATCGGAATATCCACCGCCAGTAGTTTCATATCATACTGAGCAAAAACAGACATGAACATCAGAAATACACAAAACTCGCATACATCGTGATATAGAAATGGGAACACTGATAGGTTCATACGGCGATATCTCTCACAGTAACATAGAACAAAAACAGAGTCAAAGAAGCAAATGAAGAACAAAATAACCAACCAAAGCAAAGAATCAAAGACAACCTAGGTTTTGTTTTAGAGAACCCCCAAACCTCACGAAAATACTCAACACTTTAAACATCAAAAGCCTTTTCTATTTATACTCAATGACTAACAAGTTGAAGGGGCATTGTTAATGAACTCTTATCAGGAACCTAAAATGTTTACAAGCCTAATTGTAAGGTTACCTTGGAAAACTTTCAAGAACAGATTACTTACAATCATCATGATAGTAATGTGATCAATGATCAATCTAAGAAGAATGTTCTTCATCTAGAGGGAAAGTAGAGAAAGTAAATACCTGGCCTTTCTTCTTCTTGACTTCGACACTAACAAGTCCCTTTCGCTCAGAACCTTGAACCGGGAATAGGAGGAAGCAACGCTTGTTCCTAATTGTTGGCTTGAATTTTTTGAATGTTATTCCACCACCTGACATCACATAAGCACGCAAATCTGATCCTGCTAGAGGAGCACCCATAACTTCAAGAACATCAGCCGCTGTATTGAGCTTCCTCATAGTGATCCTGTAAACTTTATCGGGATTGATCGTGAACCTTGCGCGAAGGTATAAACCCTATTAATGGAAAATTCACAGAATATTGCTGTGAGCAGTGATAACTCTATAACATAAGAGAATGGGAATGTTATGACAACAAACCAAAGTTAACAACAGTATTTGCAATTTTTGATGAAAAGTTGAAGACTATAAAGATTAACAAAACAATACAGTTTTCCACGGAAAAGATCCACACAGAAACTATGTCATAGCTCTGAGTTCAGAGACCCACTACTGAATCAATCCTAAGTTGTATCTCAAAGTTATCAGAAATAAGTATAGAGAGAAGCTAAAACTTACAGCAAATGCAACAATGGCAGATGAGAGAGCAAGGAAGCCATACTTGGCCATTCCCTCAGAGAGGCCAACGAATGTACTAGCGATTCCAAACATGACCCTCCACAAGAAAATACAAACAAAAACAGCTCCTGCTCCAAACACCAAAAGGTTATTCTTCTTCCAAAATGCATCAACGTGCAACCCTAAAGCCATTCGGTATCTAGCAAAAGTCGAACTAACAGCTTTGATTGGCTTGTCAACAACCTTTCTAGCGAAATTCCCATCAACTTTTCGAAATCCAGAGCTCGAAAACAATCTAAACGCCGATACAAAGTTCATATTAACACGGGGCTTAACCAAGGCTACACCACAATTCTGCAAACCAGGTACGAGCTTAGGACTGGGTAAAATCTGGGATAATCCCACATTTTTCGAAGTGGGTCTCGACAAAAAGCTGTGGAAACTGGTCTTAGGTTGAAGCTGAGAAACCCCATTAGAGGGAAGAATCTGGGATAAGCCAAAGTTTTTCGAAGTGGGTCTCGACGAGAAGGTGTGGAAACCAGACTTAGGCTGAAGCTGAGAAACCCCATTTGAAGGAAGAGCCGGAGAAGACAAAGCTGAGAGTTTTGACCATCCCGTCGTTGTGAACAGGTTGACTCGACTGTAATGCAATTGAATAAGTTTGTGAACTGCTTTGAAATCGGAAGGTTTCACCATCTTTTTAGGGTTTTAGATCGAACTGTATAGGGTTTCACAAAAACAAAAACAAAAAGTGTATAATCCTACTTTTGATAGACGAAATGCAGAAACTAAGAGCGAGAAAGAGTTCGCTTTATGGATCAACGAGTCAGAATTTTTGCTTCGACGCCATGAGAACTTTCGGATATTCAGTCACCGGAGCTGATAATTGTGGTGAACCAAATTGAGGAGATACGGGCCGGGTCGGGTCGGGTCGTAAGGGAAAGAGGCCCATTAAGATAATAATAACTATACTTTATTTTGCTTGTATTAGAAAAAGGTTAAAATATACAATGACGACAGTTGACTAACGCAAACAACCGAATAAAGAAAGAACAAAATCGGAAATTTTCGACGAAGATAAAATCATACAAGTTAGTATACAGAGACGATTCTCATAGCCAAGTCATTGATTTGAGAAGATAACAAGATTATTATAGCATCAGGATCGAGATTGTTCGTCGTCCATTGAAGCAGCATTTTCCTTCTTCAAAGATCGCTTTTGGTTCTTCTCGCTGTTTTCGTTTTCTAATCGGTGAGGATTTTGTTCAATCTCATTGTGTTTTTGTGTTCGAATCAGGAAATGTTCGCAGTTCTTATTGTTTGATCGGATTCTTAATTTGTGTGTAAATTATTACGCGATTGTTGGATTATATATGAAACTGGAATTGTGGTTTTGTTAGGATTTTGGAGTATGTATGAAGTTGCTTAGGGGTTTGTTGATCGTAATGTATGATGAATAGATAGGGTTTTTAGGTTGATGAGTTTCGATCATGGTGGAATTTGATTTCTTACATGGCTTCCTTGTACATGGCTAACATTGACGGCTAAGAATTGTGGTCATGACATGTTATCGCCACTAGTCTTACCTCAGAGAAGATACCTTGTTAATTTGTTAACACTTTTGTGTTGAATTAGCTTAAGTTTTTCTAAGGCATTGTATTAGTCTATGTTCGACTAGGATTCTGAATCGTTAGGTGTTGTAATGTCTCTGCTATGAGTTTGGGATTGATTGCTTCAAGTTTAGTCTTTCAGTTTCATTGTTTTGGATCTTGTGGACAGTGTGTTTCATGAAGTGAGATCAATCTTAAAGTCTTATTTCTTGGTTATTGATTTCAGCTTGCAACAATTTCAACGTTTCACATATTAAGGAGAAATGGATCCTCGGAGAAACTTCCAACCAGGTGGCTATGACTCTCGGAATACCTTCACTTCAGGATCTTTTGGGCCTCCAGATTTTGGTGAAAGTGATGAAGCAGAGTTGGTTTCTGTTTCTTGGAATCAGGATTACAGTTGTTTTGCTGCTGGCACTAGCCATGGTTTTCGTATATATAACTGTGAACCGTTCAAGGAAACTTTTAGGCGAGAGCTGAAGGATGGAGGGTTTAAAATTGTAGAGATGCTTTTCCGGAGTAATATCTTGGCGCTTGTTGGTGGTGGACCTAACTCCCAGTACCCTTCAAATAAAGTATTGATTTGGGATGATCATCAGGGGCGCTGCATCAGTGAGTTTACTTTTCGGTCGGAAATTCGTGCAGTGAAGTTAAGAAGAGATCGAATTGTTGTTGTTCTTGAGCACAAGATATATGTCTACAATTTTATGGATCTAAGACTTCTTCATCAGATTGAAAATATGGCAAATCCAAGGGGACTATGTTGCCTCTCTCATCACATGAATACATCTGTCTTGGCTTGTCCAGGTATTCGTCGAGGAGAGGTCCGAGTTGAACATTTTGGGCTTAACATGGTTCAAATCATTAATGCTCATGATTCTAATATCGCGTGCATGACCTTGACATTGGATGGCTTGCTCCTTGCAACTGCCAGTACAAAGGGAACTCTGATTAGAATTTTCAACACGATGGACGGAACTCGTCTGCAAGAGGTCTGATATGTGATAACTATGAACTAACTAGCTTTCATTTTCTTAACACCATTATTGTACCATATGTTATTTAAGTAAATATTTTGGTAAGGATTCTGTCAAGGTAATGGTTGAGCAAACAAGCTGTCACGATTTATTTAGAAAGACTTTGGTAGCTATTAATAACAATAATGGAATCTTATGCAGAACATATGTCAGTTTTGTTTGCATATTATTGATGAATTAGTCCAATGCTGCTTTGTTACAGGTCCGAAGAGGCGTGGACAGAGCAGATATCTATAGCATTGCTCTATCACCAAACGTGCAGTGGCTTGCAGTATCAAGCGACAAGGGGACTGTTCACATTTTCTCTCTCAGAGTGAGAGTTATAGGGGAGGACGCATACTCCACTGAACATGAGACTTCTTCAAATTCCCTGCAGCCTCTTGTTTCTCCAGCCAGTGGTGCCAACCCTGGTTCGTCATTGTCTTTTCTGAGAGGTAAGACAGAAATTAGGAGATATCTGAAAAAATGACTGTTACCGTGAAAGTACATATGATATGCCTTGTTTCTCTTTAAGAACTGCTTATGGAGTGAAAGGACAGAAGGCTAGATTATATTGAGTGAGTACATAAGTGAAACTTCCAAGAAATAGCTTTCTTGGTTCATGAGAAAATCAGTGATCTTTATAGAAGTGTGTCCCTAAACCTTGTGAAATTTTATGTGTCACTAGGAAAGTTATTGTTTTTTTTTTTTTCCATTTCATAGCTTTTCTCTAAACCAGCAAATCGAGAAGTATATTTCAAATATATAATTGTGCAGTTGGATCATCTCATGCTTCTGTCTGGTACCTAACATCTTCAGACATTGTTGCAGGTGTTCTACCAAAATATTTCAGCTCGGAATGGTCATTTTCTCAGTTCCATGTACCTGAAGTCACCCAATACTTTGCAGCATTTGGTGCTCAGAACACAATTGCAATTATTGGCTTGGACGGAAGGTAGCTAATCTCTCTGAATGTATATTCACATCATCCACAAGTATTATATGCTTCCATCACACTAGTCAGAATAGCAAAAACATAAAATAACCAACAACCACACATATGATTTATCGGCCTTACAGTTTCTACAGGTGCAATTTCGATCCAGTGAACGGAGGAGAGATGACTCAGCTTGAACATTTCCATTTTCTGAAGCAAGATAGCCCGAGATAGTCAGACCACGTGCTTGGTTTGAGTTTTATGTACATAACAATTGGCTCTGTATATAGATTTGGTGAAACCGCATACGATTTTATTCTTCCAAGCTTTACTTGATTGAAGGAAAATGTATTCTTGATTGGAACAATGTATATACAAAAAGGATTTTTTTTTGGTTATAACACTAATTTCTACAGAGAATCAAACTGCAATTCGATTACGTTTATTAAAATTTCAAATCAGAATGTTGATTATAGGACAGATATAACAAATGCAAGATGGTTCAGCTTACATGGTCATTTCAAGGTTACAGAACCGGATTTCTCCATTTAATTTAAAGACTTATACATTTAATTATTAATATTTAGTAACTTTAATTTTATAGAGACAATATAGAAAATTATGCAATGGAGATGCTTTAAAAGTATTAGGTGCCAGAGTTAAAA
>Ga0041059_1002306_pt1 | contig 14415 bp, 12 predicted proteins | sample AraColnosormetaG_FD_56232 | JGI IMG/M metagenome (GOLD analysis project Ga0041059, IMG submission 56232) | Arabidopsis roots microbial communities from North Carolina, USA - Col MF nosort | ecosystem: Host-associated > Plants > Roots > Unclassified | place: USA: North Carolina | collected...
AGGTTTAATTTAGAATTTTTTGGTCTTTGATTTTTTTTTTTTTTTAGAAAATTAAAATGATGAAACTGTTAGAATATAAGTTGCGACTTTGAGTTAGGTAGCAACTGAAGCACTTACAAAAATTATGAATCATTGTCATCATTATAAAATGCTTCGTTATATTCTTTTAATCAGGAAATTTTTGAACCAAATTTTCAAACTAATTTTATAATCTATGCAAAAACGTAAAATTTCTTGTTTAGTCGAAAGCTAATCCAAGTACTTGGATGCCAACGTGAAACTCTAAATGAGTTGGAATTTTGAATATCTGGTAAAAAAAATTAGAATGATTTAATTTAGCTAATAATATCGGAAATGTCCATCTTAATTTTCACTTATATGTGACAATGATACAAATACGACCAAGTCAACTAGAGACTTTCAACTTCAAAAGAGATAGGCCACTACTAATAATGCAATTACTAAATAGATTGCAAAACAAAATACGAAATGTTTTGTTTTATCGTGTGACGTTAAATGTTATGATGCGATATGGACATCATTTGAGGCGGCTTCTCCAGTGACAATCTCCTTTTTATTATTTTAGAAATAAATTATGGATTTAAAAGGGAAAGAACAAAGGCATATTCGATTCGACTACTGAATTAGTGATATACTTTTAGAGCCCCATACTGTCGGAAAGAGGCTTGGGAAATAATTTAAAGTTGTTTTCATTTCGTCGTCATAGCTTACGGCTACACTTGAGTGTACTGACCAAAACCAATTTTTTACTTGTTTCTAAAACTTTTTTCCATTAAATATCTTAAATAATTCGTTTCGTATACTTCCCACTATAGAAATGTGTTTAGAATTTAGATCACTTAAAATAGTAGATAATAAACTAAGAAGATTCCATTATGTATATGGAAAATTCCAAATAACATTATTTAACTATCCCCTTCATCTCCAAAGGCTCCACAGTCAAGGATTGCATTATAGCTGTAAACGGGCTAGTGATCTATCACAACAACAAGTTGAAGACACTACTGGCCACGCTCAACAAAGAGACCAAGGATTCGACTTTCATGTTCATTGATTACTACAACGCCTTCTTGACCGTTTTCAAGAACAATGGAGAGACTCCAGTTAAGAAAAAGTAAAACACAACATTCTTGAAATCCATATTTTCAAGGCTTTTATATATTGTGTGATTGGTTATGGAAATGTAGGGAGTACGCGGTTTAAAACTCCGTTGAAAGAATGTTGAGGAGGTGTTTGTGGGGTTGTGGACGAGAAAGGTCAGAAGAACTATACCTTATGCGATGATCCTAAGTCTACTTTCTTCTGGGATGTACTTCACCCTACTCAGGCAGGATGGAGCTCGGTTTACGCGGTTTTAGGCAAAAATCTAACTGCATCTTTGATGAAAGCGTAAATCCACTTATCGTGATCAAAGAACCGAAATGGGTTCGAGATTAACAAAATTCTTCTTCTGTAGTTCGGTGTGTTTTTCTTCTCTTATATCTTTGTTATCTCTCCCTCTTCTTTCGTTTGTGCTTGCAAGTCTTTGTGCCTCTATCTATGTATTGTGTGTTATAGAATAAAAATGTGAACTTTAAGAAAAGTAAAATATTGAAATAAAACACTTTTTGTATCATGCTCTGTCACACACTGTTTCTACTTAACATTTACATCTATGATGTTATCATTAACTCAAAAAAACGTAACTAAGAAAACAGAGATATGTGGTGACAATACAATGTGTTAAATAACATATAATGAGAAGTTAACACATTGTATTGATTTATATCATTATATGTTTAACAATAAAATAAAGATATAAGTGTTTATCAACTTTTCATGTCTAAATTTCTTAAGGTTCATAGCTTGGGTTATTTGGTTGTGGAGTTGCTGTTCAACTTTTCTTGTTGGATGATAGTATATAACTTAATAGTAATATATTGAACTGTATCTAGCATTTAGTCAAATCTTTTATGCAGGGGAAGATAAAATTTTAACAAAAACAAAGGAAAATGTGATAATTTATCTTTTGCAAGAAAATAATAAATATAAATAAATTATTGAAAATCATGTAAGAAATAAAATAATATTTCTACTGTATATTTCAATTTCGTTTTTCCATATCTTCAAGAAATCTTAATTTATTTAAAAAATATATATTTATAAAATTAATAAATTAAGTATAAAAATATGCATAGATTTTTTTGGTAGGATAAAAATATGCATAGATTGTAATTGTAAAATTTTATTTTAATTTTTTTCTTATGGTATATGATCCCCCAAAAATTTAATTATCAAACTAAAATTTTAATTACTATAAGTTTACTTCCCTTATTTTTTGTTTTGTTTTTGTGAAATGGATACGTATATAAACGTCACAATTGGTGAATTAAAAAAATCAACTTCACAAGAGATCCTTGGGCTGATTCGATTACAGGTAACGTCTCTCTCTCTCTGTGACTCTCTCAATTAGTTTGAACCAGTCAACTCGTAAAGCCCTTGTTTCCTGTAATTTTCCGAATTGGGTCTTCCCTTAATTTATCATTTCTCGCCGGAAAAACTTTGAGAATTTCCTTGTATTTCACGGCGATGCTATAATCCTCCTGAAAGCGACTTACTGATATATATTAGTTTATTAGGCAATGAATGTGAAATTTACCGAGTCAAACGTGTTTAAACAATGTAAAAGGTGAAGACTTTGATGAAAAAATCCAAACTTTGGATCTGTTTCAGAGTCAATAAGCTCTCTCATATTTATATATGCGTGTTTGATTTTGATAAGAAGGGAACTTTGTTGTTGGCTTAATCTGATTTTTTGACATATGCTTGAAGTGTTGCAGGCGATTGTTTTGTTTATCTTGTTTTGGGTTTGGTTGTCTTGGATGGGAGGAAGTAGCTCTAAAGAGTCACCTAGAGGAGGTGGAAGTGGTCGTAGGTATGAACGTAGTGTGTCTGGGAGCTCATCTTATTCGTCTGCTTGGGACCAGAGCAGCTATTATCAGACACCAAACCATCCATCTGCGTCTCCTGTTTCATCCTATAATTCTGGGAGACAAACACCGAAGAATCTTGAGAGGAAGTATTCACGGATTGCTGATAACTACCGTTCCATTGATGAGGTTTGATGATCACTCTTGTTTTTGTTTGTTTGTCTCTTAGGTCGTTGTGTCGGTTTGTGAATCTCTCTATTGGTGTTTTGTTGATATTTCTTTTCTTTTAGGTTACCGCTGCTCTTTCACATGCCGGTTTGGAGTCCTCGAATCTCATTGTTGGTATAGATGTCACCAAGAGCAACGAGTGGACAGGTTAGAGAATTTATCTCAATGTTTTAGTATATGTTTCTTTGACCTGGAAGCTGACTTGGGTGATTTGATTTAGGGGCGAGATCATTTGGTAGGAAGAGTCTGCATTTCATTGGAACTACTCCAAACCCTTATCAACAAGCTATTTCCATCATTGGAAAGACTTTATCGGTTTTTGATGAGGATAATTTGATCCCCTGTTATGGATTTGGAGATGGTACAAACCCTGATTGTTTTTATGTAGCTGTTAAGTTCCTGTCTAGAATAGATTTTAAGGTTGGTTTCTCTTTGACTATGCAGCTACAACTCATGATCAGGATGTCTTCAGTTTCAATCCCAATGATACATATTGTAACGGGTTTGAAGAAGTTCTCATGTGTTACAGAGAGATTGTTCCCCAGCTTCGTCTCTCAGGTTGAGTGAGATGAATAATCCCTTTTCTTCTGCATGTCTTCTGAATCTTGCTGTACTTTTTCCTTATAGTTTGCTGCTTCTCTTACAGGTCCGACATCTTTTGCACCTATCATCGAAAGGGCCATGACAATTGTGGAAGAAAGTGGTGGCCAGTACCATGTTCTTCTCATTATCGCTGATGGACAGGTAAAGATTGGAACCTAATTCGACTAGAGAAAGTATTTCTTGTATCTATTTGTGTTTAGTTATAATCATTCCCAGACATTTGTGTACTGTATAGTTACCATTGGAGCTTTTAACTATGACAGGTGACAAGAAGTGTTGATACAGATAACGGTGGATTCAGTCCACAAGAGCAGCAGACTATTGATGCCATTGTTAGAGCAAGGTAATAAATACTATTTCCTTTGACGAAAATCCAATTTCAAACTGTGTCTCTCTAACTTGTGGTGGATTCTGTTGCAGTGAATATCCTTTGTCTATAGTTCTTGTTGGTGTTGGAGATGGTCCCTGGGACACCATGAGACAGTTTGATGACAACATCCCCGCTCGTGCCTTTGACAATTTCCAGGTAATAATATCAACATGTTTCTACAATAGTGTAGATAGATCCCTTGTCTTTTTCCTGGCAAATGTATCAATTTCAAAGGTTTTTGTTGTCTATTTGAATCCTTTCAGTTTGTGAATTTCACGGATATAATGTCAAAGAACATTGATCCAGCAAGAAAAGAGGCAGAATTCGCGCTTTCTGCCTTGATGGAGATCCCGTCTCAGTATAAAGCCACCCTCGAACTAGGCTTACTTGGGTAAGTAAATTCAGATATTTGAGTTCATCACTGCAGCATTTATGAATTGATCTCAATAACCGCCAATTTCGTTCCTTGTTTCGAATTTGCAGACAAAGAACCGGACATTGTCCAGACAGGATTGCGCTTCCACCACCAACTTATGCTACTCAATCTATGCGCAACAGCCCAAGAACTTCCCGATCAACCAGTTTTCAAAACAAACCATATGATAATGGTGTTTCCTCTACACCACCTTCAACTACTCATAACGAGAGCCAGGTATGATTTACAAAGAAAGAAACAACAATGCATTGATAATCTTTTGCTGCTCGTCACATCTTTTTGTTGGATAAACAGCAACAGTTTTGCCCCGTATGTCTAGTGAGTGCAAAGAACATGGCTTTCAATTGTGGTCATCAGGTGCATTTCCACTCCCGAGTTACCTAAGCATCGCACTTGAATCAAAATCGTTAACTTTCCTTTGTTTTTCTTATTTTGCTCATCAGACTTGCGCTGGATGTGGGGAAGACCTCCATGTGTGTCCCATTTGCCGGAGCTCAATCTCGGTTCGTATCAAGCTTTATTAAGATAAGTCTCTCAAGAACTGAAGGAACCCGAGGTGGTCTGAGATCTTTCACAGCCAACACCATCCCAACTTAGATCTCATTTACCAGTGTCCTAACATTTGTTTTTACTTTGAGGGGAATAACCGGTTCCTCTCAAAGGTTTTGTAGATAATCTGTTGTCAATTTTGCATTCTCATTGCACATGAAAAAACCACAGCAGACTCTCTCGTGAATAAAGGATCCTTTCTCTGCGGTTACACATTTTTACTTAAAAGAATTTGAATCTTGAATGGTCCTATGACATATGTATCAAACAACACACTACTATATACCTTTCTTGTTTGAAACATCTAGTCTTCAACACAGTAGCCCAGATGGTCCTGCTTTAACTTCCATAATTGACATCTTATGGGGTCGTATCTATTCTCTGTCGTTAAAGATTCATAATTGATGTAACTGTCAACGAAAGATGGCAAAAACACAAAGGCTATTATAGGTTTCTATCAAACTGATCACTTTTTACTGTAAGAATATATGCGATATACTTTTCTTGGTCTTCTTCCCTCAGTAATGAACAAGATCCCAATCTGAGTCTGCTATTCTTTCTTACTCTTCCACAAGTTTGTATTAGTTTTACGTATATGCGGTTAAGCAGTCCGGGCGGTGATCCTCTCCATTCATTCATTTGCTTACCCAGAATAAATCTAGTGTGTGTCTTTCATCACGAAAAGTATTACCACAGTGATAAGATGTGTAGATTTTCAAATCTGAAAAAGAGATAAAGCTATGTTTCAAGTCTTTGAATAAGATTCCAGTCATATTGCTCAACAATCTTTAGTTTCAGGGACCCTACTAATATTTTTATCACGCAAACCAAAGAGACAAAGCTGTTTTGTGTTTAGTAAATACATATTCAAAGTAGAGTCTTTTTAGAACAACAACCATTTACCATGAATTTCCGACGCGACATCTCTGCTCTGAATGAAGACATCATAGTTGAGCAGCTACTTCGTAGCCATGATCCAGACGGTCGCTGGCTTGATTCCGAAATGCTGCTTCAAGAAGTCGAAACCATCTTAAGCTTTGTTCTGCAAAATGATGTGAGCTATATCCATCCCTTGGGGTCCAATTCTTCAAAGAGTTGTCTTGATTCTGGCCAATAACAATGCCACTAAACTTTCAGGTTTCTAGACCGCTTCTGACAGAGAATTGTATCACCACCATTGAAGTTTTTGACTCAAAGGAAACACTACCATACGCTATCTTCAGAATCTCCGTTCAGGTAAACTGATCATCCTTTCTTCTCAAATAAACTCTTTCTGAAAGACCCGAAATTGTGAAACTCTTGAGGTTGCAGATGCTTTGTCCATGTACTGGGGAAAATGAGATCCGGAAAAGGACAATGGTTTTGTTTGATCTTCTCAAGGAATACAGATGGGATGCAAAAGCTGTGTTAGTACTAGGAGTCCTTGCCGCAACATATGGAGGACTATTGCTACCAGTTCATCTGGCCATCTGTGATCCCGTTGCAGCATCAATTGCAAAACTCAACCAGTTGCCTATTGAGAGAACCAAGTTCAGACCGTGGTTAGAGTCTCTAAACTTGCTCATTAAAGCCATGGTGGATGTAACCAAATGCATCATCAAATTTGAAAAAATTCCATTTAAACAAGCGAAGCTAGACAACAACATTTTGGGAGAAACCTTGTCTAACATCTATCTGACTACTTATCGGGTTGTCAAAAGTGCACTCACATGCATGCAGCAGATCCCTTATTTCAAGCAAACGCAGCAGGTGCAAATTTTCACCCTTCTTATATCTTCTCTGCAAAATGAAGAACCAGACACACAGAAATTGTTTCCAGCATATTAGCAGTCAACATTGAGTTTTCTCATGACTAGGAATTCTCTGAAATACGTAGGCAAAAAAATCAAGGAAAACAGCAGCGGAACTTTCAATTGAATCAAGGAGAGCAGCAGGAGAACTGTCTAGTTTGGGATATCAGTTGCTGAACATACACACCCGCCTCAACAAGCAGGTAGAAGATTGCAGCACACAAATAGGTAACTTTCAAATCTTCTGATGTTAAGTTCCATAATCACAACTTTCTACTAAAAGCAAAACTCGATCTCTGATATTGCTCCTCTGTTGTTATATCTAAAGAGGAAGAAATCAATCAAAGGCTTAGAAACATTAACATAGAGACTCATCAAGACAACCAAGACGTACTCCACCTACTTTTTTCTCTACAAGATGATTTGCCACTTCAACAATACTCCAGACAGGTATAAAGAACTATCTATTTTTCTTTTTCCATGTTCCTTCTTATTGTTTCTTTCATGTCTCGTCTTTAACTTTACATAAAGATGAGCTCCGACATTCCGTATGACGATACATAGACCGATTCTTTTATCTTTGCAAAATTGCAATAGCATTGAATATTCTTTATTCACCCAATGGCAGATATCTATAACTGAGGTACAAGATAAGGTAACACTACTGCTATTATCAAAGCCACCAGTAGAGCCACTTTTCTTCCTACTCCAACAGCTATACGATCATCCATCTAACACCAACACAGAACAAAACTACGAGATCATATGGGTTCCAATACCATCATCCCAAAAATGGACAGACGAAGAGAAAGAAATCTTCGATTTCTACTCCAATTCCTTACCATGGATCTCAGTAAGGCAACCATGGTTGATGAGCTCCACAATACTCAACTTTTTCAAACAAGAATGGCATTATAAAGATAACGAAGCAATGTTGGTTGTTATCGATTCTAACGGGAGGTTCGTCAACATGAATGCCATGGATATGGTGTTGATTTGGGGTGTTAAAGCATATCCATTCTCAGTTTCTAGAGAAGATGAGCTTTGGAAAGAACATGGATGGTCTATCAATCTCTTGCTTGATGGAATTCATCCTACATTTGAAGGAAGAGAGATCTGCATATTCGGAAGCGAGAATTTGGATTGGATTGACGAATTTGTGTCACTAGCGAGAAAAATTCAAAACCTAGGGTTCCAGTTAGAGCTGATTTACCTAAGCAACCAGAGACGAGACGAGCGAGCCATGGAAGAGAGCTCAATTTTGTTCAGTCCTACATTGCAACAGCTCTTCTGGCTCCGATTAGAAAGCATCGAAAGATCAAAACTCAAGCGGATTGTAATTGAACCATCGAAACCTGATCGTGTTTTTGAAGAAGTTAGGAACCTTCTCGACTTCGATTACGGGAAACATAGAGGTTGGGGAATCATTGGGAATGGATCAACTGCGGAGACGGTTGATGGAGAGAAGATGACGGAGAGGATGAGAAAGATTGTGCGGTGGGGAGAGTATGCGAAGGGGTTGGGTTTTACGGAGGCGATTGAGATTGCGGCGGAGAAGCCGTGTGAACTGAGTCACACGGCGGTTGTTCCGTTTGAAGAAGCGTTGACGATGAAAGTTGTCACGTGCGAGAAATGTAAGTGGCCAATGAAGAGGTTTGTTGCATATCAGTAACTCACAGCCCTGTTACTTTATTCTTACCTCCATAATAATATGTTTGTATTTTATTTATGTTGTTGCTTCGTTTAAATAATTGATTCAATTCTGAACATGGAAAGGCAATTGTTAGATTTTTGGATATTCCAGGCTTGATTTCACAATCCTCTGTGATATATTTTATTGTATAATTCTTTATAACAGTTTGCTCTATTCCTATAAAGCTAACAGCTCTAGTTAACAGTTAAAAAATTTGTACAGTTTTTAATTACCAATTAGATTCGATATAAAAAGTAGAAAAAAAAAAAGTTCGTAAGACTAATCCGACTCCAAAATATGAAATTTCATTTATCCGGAACCGTAGAGGAAGAGATATCTATATGGTCAAAGCGACACGTGGCATTTATACAAGACAATCCAATCTACGGTAGTAAGGTGTATCTTTCCGCACTAGATCCTTCCCCAATAACACATCCTCCAGGGCTTCATCGCGCGATCTGCGACTCCTCTCTCTCTCTGTTCTGAGAAACGACGACGAGAAGAAGAAGATTTAGCTGACGAAAACTACAACAACAATGGTGAAGGTTTTGACTTACTTTGGGATGACATTGGCCGCTTTCGCCTTTTGGCAATCCATGGACAAAGTTCATGTCTGGATCGCTCTTCATCAAGACGAGAAGGTTTCGATTCTCTCTTCCTCTCTCTGCCCTAGTGTGAAATACTGAAAGCTGACACTTTCTTAGTCTTGGTTTTGGTTTGAATTGCATGGATTTCGAGTTAATGTGTCACTGGATTTGGGATTGACGTCAAATCCTAGGTTATCGAGAATTTTGTATAATTTGTATCCTCAGAATTGATCCTAATTTCTCGATTTTAAGAAATCATTCTTTTTGGTTCGTTTCTCATATGCTAATTTGATGGTAGAGCGACATAGAATCTGGATTTTGTTTAGTGGCTTTTGTGTTCTTCACTCTCTGCAATGTTCTTATTGCCTAGCTTCAAGCTTTACCTTGATTAGAGCACTTCCTTTGACTCTATTAGATTATGCAATGTTGGATTATGTAGATAAACAATTTCTTTGGTCTATCTGATTACAAACTTTGACAGTCATATTATGAAGATAAGATGATTAGAGGCTTAAGCTTAACTTTTGTTTGATTGCTTGGTTTAATGTTGATATATGAAAGCACAAATAGAGCCTCTTATCATCATTACTAGTTATTCGAAAAGCTTTAGCATGATTTGACTTCTTGTTAAGAAGTGATGATTAGAAGCTAAGCTAAGCCTAACTTGTGTTTGTTTTGTTTCATTTAGTTTTATAGAATATGAAAATTAAAGTGGTAATCTGACTACATAACTGTAACTACGTGTAGCAAGAAAGAATGGAGAAGGAAGCGGAGGTAAGGCGAGTTAGAGCAGAGCTGCTACGGAAAGCTAGAGAGGAGGATCCACTTGCCTGATCTTCTTCTGCAGTCATGCTTTTGGGTGTCTTAATCATATCAATTCACTTCTCCTGCACATTTTGTCTTTACTGTTATGGACCAAAATTGAGTTTGCATAAAGTGACATTACCATATATGCTTTTGAATGTGGGATGATGATGAATAATTGTGTCTTTTGTTGTTCTTCTTAACTAATGAAACAACTAGTGGAGAAGTTTCAGCATCTTGCTCTGGTTATGTTTTCCTCTTAACTATGTATCATTGAGTTCGTGTTCATGCACAAGTCAAGCAGATTTCAGATGTCTGATTCATCAGAACAGCCAAGATTGAGCTTAGTAAGAACTAGAATATCATACTTAGTTTTCATTAGACCAAAGTTTACAATCAATCGATGTAATATGATTGAACCGGGTTAAACAAGAGAAGACAACAATTCAAAAGAGAATAAGTTAAAACATTTCAGACTTCTGGGTGTTGCATAATGGTCTATTCTCGTACTCTACTTTTTTAAGTTTGTTCAAAAAAACTTCAAGGTTGTTCAGAAAATGATGAGCTTTGAGTTGGGACTTGGTGCTGAATTCTGATTCTTATGCTACCACATTTGTGTTCTTCAATGTTTGCATCACCTTCCTCCTACAAAACAGAAGCAGAAAGCTTTGTTTAATTATAACATTACATAATCGGAATATCACACTGTTAATGTCCCTCTTTATGTGAATGACTTACCTCTTGTAAGAGATATAGTTCTCTATATCTGGTTTCTGCTCAGGCTTAAAAGCTAACCATTTTTCATGTGAACATAAACCATCAAATGTTCCTAGATCTGTGCATTAATAAGATTCAGATTAAGTTACTAAACAGTAAACACATGCATAAGAAACATAAACAAAGAGTTTAGTGAATTTTAAACCTTGGAGCAAAAACTTTGGTTCTTCATCATAGCAGTTCAATTTCCAGAGAACAAGACCATTATCTTCCACCATGATTGGTTCAGTTCTACGCGCATCACATATACGCGTCACTGCAAATGGATTTCATCAGGTTAAACAAACAAAAATCTAAGACAACGTTTATTAGTCAATTAAGGATTTAGACTTACTTCCAGATGTTATGCCCTTTGCCTCCATCATTCCATCATGAGCTTCTTTAGCTTCAGCTCTTATTTGAGACAGAATTTCATTGTGTTCCTCAATGGACAATGGAGCTCCGTTTTTCTTCATAATGGCTTTGGCAAGATCACCTTGCAACTTCTGTTTAAGCTGCTTCTCCTATAAAGACAAAACGAGCTTTAGCACAAAGAGTTGATATATAAATCCATCTTACAGATTTTAGAACATACCTTTTCCTTTGCAGCTGCAGCCTTTCTTTTAGCTTCGTTGTTATTTGCTTTACACTCTGTACTCTGGCTCTTAATGCAATTCCTCATTGCCCTGGAAAAGTTTAACACGTAAGTTGACTCATAAAGAAGCATAAACTACAAGAAAGGTTGATATTGGCATATAAATATACACATACCAAGTGCTAAGTGATTCATCACATACGAAGTTGAGAAGCTTGAGCCTTCTTGATGCATCCATCTTCTCATACTCAGCAACACCTGTTTCAAAAGTTTCAGGTGGGAACTCATCACTCAAAACTTCTGACTGCAATAGGATCTCTCCAAGAGCAGTGAACCAATTGTCAGACACACTTAGAGACAAGGACCTGAAAACAATTCAAATGCATCATAAACAGGAGCAAGAAAGAAGAAACATATCGTATGTATACTTCAGAACAGAATAAAATCAGTCATACATCTCTCTATCCTTTGATATTAAATCCAACAATTGGATCATCAGCTGGATAATAGAGCAGTATTGTTGTCTCCTTGTGTTACGCCCACATGAGAAGAGCTCACGGACAACAGTTTCAGCTTGTCCTTCCTTCAACTCAAGAGCCTATTAGGAAATTCACAATGAATCAGATTAAGAGTTAACAATTACATATCTTTAGTTACTTACCGAGTTAAAGAGAACAATTACCATACCTTTCCAAAGGCTGAGCAAAACTCGAAAAGCTGGAATACATTTCCAGCTTCTTCAGTTGGTATAACAACGCCTGACACAGAAATCAAGCTTATACCCTGAGGAAGTTGAGCCTCAAACTGAATCTCCTCTTTCAGCTTGTGAGTGGCATTGGCTTTCTTGCTCTTGCCCACCACTTTTTTCTTATCCTTGGCAACATCTTCATAACCAAAAACATTTAGCCTCTCCTTTCTATTAAGACAACTTTCACATAACAAAAACTCTTAAATTCTCACCAGCTACTTCAACATCTGTCCCCGAAACAGAATCACTATTGCCACTACTACCTTCCATAGAATCATCATTCTGCAGCAGAAACCATATTGATCAAGTAAGCATAGTAAAACATTTAAAGCTAAGTTCACAAAAATCAAGATTTGTGTAATTGTTTTGAGTACCAGTTTTGGCTTCTTCTGATAAGCAAAGTTATCATGCCCCTCAACTTCAAGAAGCATAGATACTGAAGCTAATCCACTAGCTTTAGCTTTGTGTGCCAATATCCCGGTGGGATTTAGTCCTCGTTTCTTCCTGTAAATCCTCACAAACATTTAAAAAATCTCTCTTTAAATGATAAACCTCAATCTCAACAGAAATTTAAATTATTACCTGCAAAAACTGCAATTGCAGATGCCTCTACACTGAGGACATATCCAATCATCTAACTTCGCTACTTCTTCTGCATTCTCACCATACCTATGATTCAAATCCAAAACACATAAGCTCAGGAAAATTTTGATGAAAGAAAACCAATAAACACGAAAGACACAAAACAAACCTGTTTATTAAACACTTATGACAAAAATTAATGGTACATTGCTTATCCTTCTTCATAGCCTTGCAAGACGCAACGAAGTCCATAGTCTTCTGTCGACACTGCAACCAAACAATCAACAGCATTTGTCCAAAAATCGAAACTTTGATATCATTAACCAACCAAAATCAAGTCTTTAGACCACAAACAAAAATCAAGTCTAAATCCACAAACAATCTCAAATCTAAAGCCACAAACAAACTCAAATCTAAAGCTACAAACAAAATCAAGTCTTTAGCCAATAACGAAATCAAGTCTTTAGCATAAAACACACACACACACAGATGATGGATTTGAGGGGGAAATTTTGAAATAACCTGGTGACAGGTTTTGCCATTACTGGAATCGTAGATTCTTCCTCCGACGACTCTAACGCCGGGATTAGTGGTACGCTTCGATGGTTTCTCTTTCTCACCCTCAATAGCCATTAGAACTGACAATTACAGTGAAAGATTCGAACTTTGAGAAACAATAGAGAAGCTGAAGGACTATTTAGAAATTCGAAGGATTTGAGAAATAACCCAGAAACTGAATCAGAGAGCAATGAAGCAATTTTTGCGGAATCTGTGAAGTTTTTATTTATTTTATTTTCCCTCTTCTTTAACTAGGTAAATAAATTCAAAAGGAGGGATAAAAAAACACTGAAATATGAAAATGACCGCTGTGTAAAAATTCTCTTAGTTTCCTCTTTACAAATGATTGGGCTATTAATGGGCTTCATTAATTATGGGTTCAATTATATTATTTAAAGGATTGGGCTATTACTGCCAATTAGTATATTTCCATTGGTATTTGATGTAATAGTTAACACATTTATGTAAATTTTAATGTACTCTTTAATTAATAGTATAGAGATAGCAATGTTATCAATTAAGAATAATAGCATAATTGTATACCTATATATAATCTTACATATTGGTATGCTAAGATTTTCTAAACTTTCATGTTAATTATGTTTGGCCGATATGATTGTATTGAACCGAAGGGATATGATTCTAAAATAGTTTTGTGGCGTGTAGTCTATGAGTTTATAATTTATGTAAGGCCTAAAACGGTTTTATGGTTCAAAGGCACATTTGAATTTTATTTTTGCTCTAGCAGTTTTCGAGGTTGCATGTCATATAGTAGGTGATAGAGTACAACGCGCAATCAGAAATTTGTGAACAAAATAGCCTGAAAACAAATATATAGGGAAATATCATATAAAGTTTCCAAAATAAAGAGAAAGACAATGTTATTTTATTTATATTTTTCTTTCTTTTTTTTAAGATATAGAAAGTGTGAGAAAGACAATGTTAAATTGATAAATATGGATACAAAATGGAAAACTAAAAAGAGTATTTTGATGTGGACCAAAAGATCAACATTCAAACTTAGAAAAATATTAGCCTATTAGGCCATAAAAATCATATGTGTTATTCATTTAAAATTATAGATTCACTTCCTTTTTGGCTAATTCACTATGGAAATGCAATATATAAATAATATCAAATAGCTAAAAAGAAGTACATGAGAAACTAAAAGTAAAAAAAAAAAAAG
>Ga0041059_1002307_pt1 | contig 14407 bp, 12 predicted proteins | sample AraColnosormetaG_FD_56232 | JGI IMG/M metagenome (GOLD analysis project Ga0041059, IMG submission 56232) | Arabidopsis roots microbial communities from North Carolina, USA - Col MF nosort | ecosystem: Host-associated > Plants > Roots > Unclassified | place: USA: North Carolina | collected...
TTTCCTGCCAATTTATTTGATTCATTAATCAATTTGATTATACAATCAAACAAAAGAATTTTGCAACTAGCTGCGGATAACACAAGTGGTCGACAAAAATAGAAGAATTCCGAAACTGTTTCATTTATTTACGGGACCTTTCTTCTTCTATCAAAAAACCCAAAAAATAAGGAGAAGATTAGATTAGTTGTCGTGATATTAAGAAGGTAATCTTATATTAAACCAAAAAAAAAGAAGAAGATAATCTTATAATTAATATATATAAGTACTTAAGTACAGTTGCTGATGTTGACCCAAATATAAATCTTTGCGTCAATGCCAAGTAGGGGTGGCTCTCTCACGGGCTCCACATTAAAAGCCTAGTGTAGTGTACGTGGAACATCCTGATTCGTTTTAGAGTTGCGTTACGCCAATTATATTACGACGAAAACGACGACGTTCCTAAGTTTGACGGCAAAGTATACGAATGTTTTTATTATTTTTCCGAAGGTTGCCAATAAAAGCCGCCATTAGAATTATTCCTTTCATTGCCACTCCCCAACTTGATTCTTATTTTTATTTTTATCAGTTGTGACACAACTTTAAAGAAATCCACCTTCATATTCAATCCTCAAAAATGCTGTTTTTTTTTAACACAGAAAAAAAACAATTTTTAGTAAAATTATATCAAATGTAGAATCAAAATGACACTATTTTCTTCAACTAAAAACAATGAAACTTTTTTTTTAATACCATTAACTTTTAATAATTTATCTGGATTTTTTCAAAATATATGATCAAATTTCAAGTAACATCTAAATATATGTTAAAGATGATTTTGTTTGGGCTGTCGTTTCCAAGGATATTTTTGTTATCCGCCAGAGACAAAAAAAATCTGTTATGAGAAGCGGGGCTACTGGGCCAGCTCTTTGTGGCCCATAATTTAGAAATATTTTAAAACTTATGTATTGTTTTTGTTTTTTTTAGGGTGCGATTTTCCCGACTAAACCAACTCTACTTGTCTGTACATGTGTGTTCGACTAAACAAAGTTACAATCGTCTTCTGCTTTGTTGTTCGTCCATCTTCTACAATCGAACCTACTTCCCTTAACATCCAATAAACCAGAGAATAAATTGATGGTTTTCGATTGTCTCCTGTTAGCTCGATTTCTCCGCCGGCGACTTTTGGGATCAAATTTGATTCTTCACGATTAAGATTGAATTCGCCATTAGGTAAAGCTGCTGAATTTTAAATGTCTAGCTCAAAATCCAAACCCAAAACAGGTCCCAATCTAAGAAAAGTATTCATTCGTCTTTGCCACCTGTACAACTTTTTAAGATTTTCGTTTTTTTCTCTATTGGTGAACAAGTGATTATTTTAGTCTACCTTTTTTTCGATTTCCACTAACTAAAACGCAAGTAAATTTTTATCTTTTGTTTTAAGGGATAGTGGAGGACAAAATCTTGAAAACTGTTTTTGGATCCCTTCACCAGGTCATTCTTATTCTGCTTCTGTAGAAAGTAATAAACTAAAGTCATAATCTATCATGAATATGTGAACTTTTTTGAATTTGTTGTCTTAGTATCAAAAAGCTATGGTTTTGAAGATTACAGCTAAACTTTTCAAACAGTGTCTTTAATAAGCATTAGGAATTTCTCGAATGTTTACTTGCCACATTGTTCGATTATCTCTTGTCTCTTTTTGCACATTCCTTCATGTCTTCTTTCTTGTGTGTGTGGCTGTGGCTTAAAATATGTGCAGGTGGAGCATCATTTAAGAATCTTATGCTTTGGCTACAACGCCTATGGATACGGGTCAAAGCAGCATAGAACCTTATCAAGCCAAGTCTTTTAGTCGGGAGAGCAGTGTAGCCTCTTCTTTAAGCTTATCACGTAGTTTGCCTCACCTAATTGACAATGACGTCGATAGTGAGAGTGTCTCAGAGGCAGGGGATATTGGGGACCGCTCACTTCGGAGAAGGCATAGTGCTGGTAGAAGCAGCCGTTTGTCTGCTGATGATTTTATAGAACAAGGGACTCATGATACTTCTCGTCAAGAACAAGATATATTACATGACCTTCGAGCTTTCAACACTGCTTCCGTAAATAAAACTTTGCCTGAGGACATAACAGCATCTCCTTTACCGACCAAGTCACTCTTGTCACCTGAAATAAACAACTCCGTAGAGACTACCTCTAACTTTGCATAGTCACATCATTGTTAGTATTGGTTTCTTTGTCCAATGTTTTGATCTATTGTAGCTCGTGGGTTGCACAGGGAAAGGAGGAAGAGCGAGTGTTACCAAAGTCCTTGGAGTACATATCATGCCTAATTCATTTGGCTGTTTTTGGGATTTTTGGGGTAAAATGCTTATTTTCCATTTTCTGTCTGTCTCTCTGTTGTGCTTTGTTTTTGTTTAAATCATTATAATCAACTCGTTGACTCCAAATATACAGGCCATTACGAGATATTTGCTGCAAAAATTGTTTGGGCCAACTGGTGCTCGAGTAACAAGTGATGGGAGCATCTTGTACCTTGATCTTCCCTCCAACATGGTGAAAGTCGCAATGCACTCATCTCAAACTTAATTACAAACCTATCTTTCTTAATAAAAATTCTCCAAATGCTTCCTTATAGGTAGGATCATTCTTGATGGGTTGGTTTGGCGTTGTATTCAAAGCAGATATAGCAAGAGTTTCTGAATTTGTGGCGATAGGATTATCGACTGGTTATTTGGGGAGTCTGACAACATTCAGCGGTTGGAACCAGAAAATGCTGGATCTTAGTGCTGATGGTCAATGGGTGTATGCTGTGCTTGGCTTTTTATTAGGTAAAAACAAAAAATTCCCTTCTCAATCTCCAATCACCTACTAAATTGGATGAAACATACTTGCTTACAGCATAAACGACTTTACAGGATTGTTTCTCACGTCATACTCCATAATTCTGGGAGTGGAAACGGCCAAAGGGTTTAAATGGCTTCTTCATAGAAGAGCTTCTTCTGAGGATAAATTCCATTGTCTTAAGGTTAACACCTTCCAGAGCCATATTGTGTCTCTGACCCTGATGCTTCTGTTGCTTGTGGCTTTACTCACTGCCAGTTCCATACTGCTTGTGAAAGAGTTTGACAAAGGAACAAGCGAGGCTCAGCTATGGTTTGGTTGCTTAGTTGCAGCCCCTGGTGTCTGGCTCAGATGGTTCTTAGCCCGACTCAATGGACGTGGGCTGGGAAAGGATAGTCAAAATTTGAGATGGGTCCCATTTGGCACCCTCATTGCAAATGTAGTTGCAGCTTGCGTTATGGCAGCATTGGCTACCTTGAAGAAATCGGTATAAACTTCCTCACCTCCTCTCTCTACCAAACAGATCAAATCACAAAAGATAACATTCATTGTATATATTTTGGGAAACAGGTGAACACGAGAACATGTAACACGGTTGCTTCGAGCATACAGTTTGGTCTGTTGGGATGTCTGAGCACAGTTTCGACCTTCATGGCTGAGTTCAATGCGATGAGAGAAAGTGATTACCCATGGAGAGCCTATGCGTATGCATCTTTTACCATTGTGGTTTCTTTTGCGATTGGAACTATTATATACTCAGTCCCTGTCTGGGTAATAGGATTCAGTTAGTTGTATCAAAGCTAGATAAGTCTTGTGCAGATGATGTGATAATACATAGTCGTAACATTTGGTAGAGATGAATAATTAGATCGGTCACAATCAAATTATATTATACCTTGTGCAGAAATATTAAGAGCAAACTTCTATACTATAATGATAACTTTTTTCTGTTTTACACAAAATATCATGATTCTATATTCCACACTGGAAAAAAAAAAACACAACCACTAACAAAACCTGTACATTCCTGCTTCAGACCATTGTCACACTTTTCCCAACTTTTTCTCCATAAAAGAGACAAAGAGATGTCAAGTCGACGAATTCATCTCAAAAAAGGAGAATCTGACATACATAAAGTCTAAAGGGAACGGCTCATTTCTCTTGTGGGAGGTAGCTGTACGTGGAACAGCTGGTCTCTGTCTTTGTCACCTGCAGAAGAAAGAGAGCCAAAGAAAATGACATAAGGAAGATGTGTTGTAGTAACCTCTGAAGTCTCTGGTTCTATAGATATATGACTACGAACCTCTGAAGTAAGAGAGGATCCTGAAGGAAGAAATGGTGTCCAGAGAATAGGGTCTGCAAGAGGATCCAATGTATTGTAGTTGGTGAGCAATGGAGCCGTTAAGAGAGAGGTAAGTGGGTACATGCTTTTCTGAAGAGACAAAGCAGCAGCACCGCCTAAAGCAACTCCATGACTCACAACTGGTTTCTCTATTGCCTTGCCGTTATTCTTCTCCATATTGATGATGTTACGGTTTGCATTCTCATCGTTTTCATTATTGCAGCTTTCTTGGATCTTCAACACTTTCTCCTCTAGGCTCTTGAAGGCAGGCGACTGAGACAAGATGCTTAAAGCAGAAGAGCTTGATGGTGATGATATTTCTTTTTCTTTTCTCTGAGTTCCACAAAGGACGCCAAGGTTTGGCGCCTTGTATGGTTCTGTTGCATGGGATGTGTGTTCCAGTGTTTTAAGCTCAGTACCAGCATCTTCGACGTTTGCATCCTCTGATGCTTTTGATGAAGATTCTGGTTGACGGTTCTTGTTGGCTCCCCACCACTTTATGTATCCTGTTAGATCAATCTTTCTTTCCAGACAAAAGCTACCTAGAAAGTCACCTTCTGTTCCACGATCATCACCTGCCCCTGTTAATAATGACAATGAGTTTTGAATAGTCTGATGCAAGCAAACATTTGTTTCAATTAGGTCAATATTGTTAGCAACTCACCGTAATGAATGTTACTGAAGTATTCAGGTCCAGGCATACGACTGGCTGATGCGTCCCATCGGCTGGTCGGGAAGTGCAGAATAGATGGAAAGACAGCAGAAATGCATATCAGGTATGAATGTTAATTGTGAGAAAGAAGGTTAAAAAGACAAAACTAAAGAGGGCTACAGCCAAAACAGTGAAGATAGTTTTGCCATATCCCTATTCTTAAGAGTAGCATATAGACTTTTCTATGAAATTAACTAGTAGCATATCCACCATATGTCAATTAATCAAAACCGTGATGATCCACAATGTGTCACTAAAGAATCTTCCTTATAGGCAATTACACAAAGATGATCACTCTTGATTCCATAGTTTTTCAGACAAAACAGAGAAATGAGAACTCAATTGCTGGTCCAGTTTTACCTTTGAAGTCCACGATATTTCGCTATTCCCCTAGAGAAACCGCTGCTTTTTCTGCCAAAGGGATATCTAAAGAGTATCAGCAATAAATGGTTCTTAAAAGAAAACTATAGTGCTTTTAAATACATACGCACCTACGTAAAGATGCAAGGTATTCTTCCCTTGAGAGATTTTGCATTTCTTCTAAATCCCTGGTATAATCAGTCACCTACGAGAATGAAATACGTAAATGCATGTAGCTAAAAACAGTGAAACTTGAGAAGGGTGGCTCCAAAACACTTCTAACCATCCTTACTCCACTTATGCATATATATTGACCATGAAAATTATTAAGGAAACCACACGGTTGAAGAGTAACTTAGAAAGCATACTACGGTAGCAATCTCACCGGAAAATTTATAAGTGTCCCAGGACCCCAATATTTTAAGGCAGCAAGGTCGTAAGCTCTAGCAGCAGCCTCTTCATCATCATATGCTCCTGTCAAGTAAGAGTTGGGTTCTTCAGTGAAAAATTATCCAATTTGATATACAAGAATATAATCAACACATATAAAGCTTTTAGCTTACCTAGATAAACTGGTGTGGCGAAATTCCGTCACCCATGAAAATATATAGGAAACAGAAAAGATCAGCTTTGATACTCCAAACAAGAGAAAACTTATTGCAAATGACAACAGCAATTTTATCAGATGCAGAGAGAAAAAAAAAAGAAGAAGAGGAACCTTGTTTTCCCTTCTTGTTCTGGTTTTGGTTCCAGGTACTCTTATCCCAAAGGTGAGCTTCATAACGACCTGTCCATCTATGTCTGTACTCAACACAAATACGACAAACAAAACGCATCAACATCTCCAACTGCTATGGAACAAAAACCTCATACAGATGCTAAGCACACCTACTCATTTCTTCTAGTTTGAGCCTAGACACTATAAAATCTGACATTAGGTGAAAATTAGTGTGTTTTAGAACAGTTTACAGATTCCAGATAATTTAGCTCCACACAAGATCCCTAACCAAAGTGCATATCCACCAATCCAAACATTCCATACTCTAATACAGATAACACAACTCCCAATTCACAACCAAACCTATACTCCAATCTCCTCCGCATCATAAACCGACAATCCCGATTTGAAAAGTCACAGTACCTGGTGACTCCCCGGTATATGGAACTCCTTTTCCCAGCAGTGCACGGAGGCATTTTACTAATACGCTCCTTAGCTGTACAACCTCTCTCCTTCTTCGCCTTCTTAAAACCTCTATACAACAACATCTGATCACTCGCCGCCACTGTCTCCGAGCTCTCTCCTCCTCCTCCGCCGCTACATCCTGCTTCTGTCTTAGGTCCTTGATCCGACGACGACACCGACGCCATGATCGGAACCTTCTTCCCACCAACCAAACCCTAGACGCACTATGGCTAAGCAAAACGGAGCTTCTTGATACAGTAGAAGTAAAGAGAGAGAAAAAGAGAGTGAGAGCTGAGAAAATTCAACTTTGACTCTTTCCTTTTTCACCGAATACAATGATTTTGATTTTTGAGTCTTTTCTAGTAATCTAAACAACGGCAAAATAAAATTACGGACTTAATTTACCATTACGTCCCAATTTTGTTTTTCCTTTTTCAACGAAGCGAAAGATAATAACTGCAACGGCTATGTACGGAGACGAGGGTGCTTTCGTCATTAGTAGAATAGGTTTATATGCTGACGTGTACTAATTATGTCCACGTGTACGTGATCTGTTTCTGGATTCTGACATTTTAATGTGAAGTGTTTCCCAACTCTCGCCTCGTTCCAAGGAATATTCTTCCTATGGTACACTCACGATGTTGTTGTTTTGTTTATCAAACTAAGCTTAATAATTTTCGGAATATTTTAAATTCGGATTTTCTTTCCTACCATTTGATTCTTCATATTGCTACCGTTGTAATGACTTACACATCGAATCATTCCATTTAAAAATCATAATTCAAACTTTTTGAAATGATTGGTTGAATTGAATGTCTTGTATCAGTTTATCTATTATCTGCACATACAAGCTGGATCCTATAGCAATTCAATATGTAACTCTAGCCAACAATCTACGTTTATTTTCAATACTAAAATGATTTCGTTTTCTGAATTGAATTATCATATTATCGATAGAGGAGATTACAAGTTACAAACATCATATGCATAATCACTGGGCCAAAAATACAAGCATATAGTGGAAATTACAACAATGTGCCTTCGTGTCTAAAAGTTGGAATCAGACCTTCTCCTTTGTTTCTCAGTGATTCTATGGAATAACCAACAAAAAATGAAATGTGAGACACCAAAAAGATCGAAAATCATGTGACAGAATCATTTATTTTGCATTCCTCTCTCATCTCACCCAATTTTTGGCGTATTAGAGGCTCGAACTCGATCCCTGCACTTCTTTCACCAAAGGAGATTATGTCACGATACATTTGGTTCGAGGGTTGAATACCAGCACCACTCATCCATTCTAAAACCTGCAAATCATTCACACAAAAGTCAAATTTTATTTCTCAACCGCAAAACTTGCTTGGTCATTGCTAATTGAAATTCATTTGGCAAGAGACAAACAAAAAAGTATTACCTCAATGTATTTTCTCCAGTTTCCAACAGCTAAAAGATGTTCCAACAGTATTGCATAAGTCTTGAGGTTGATTCCAACACCAGAGGCAATAATCTTATAGAACAGCTGCGTGTGTTTAGTGGTACAACATGGTTTCGTTAACATTCTTTTGTAAACAGGTTGGCAGAAAAGAAAGATAATGTGGAAGTCTAATTAGCTGATCAACTAAAAGTTCGTTGTACCTTCATCATTGCTTCAACTTTACCACTCTTCCCGAAAAGATGCAGCATCTGATTAGTTAACCCGATAGAAAGCGATGGCAGGTACGGATCCATCATTTGGATGAGGTCTATTGCTCTTTTCCATTCCTGCAAGCTGCAATGTTGAAAGAAGAAGGGTGATATATTGCTCTTTCTGTAATTCGAGCAAGTATTTTACTGTAATGTTTTAAATAGACATACAAGAACTTACGTGTTACAAGCCGAAAATATCTCAAAGAAGACCGCACCAGTGAAGGGGATTTCTTTTTCCCGCATTAAATCCATCAGGACAAAGACATTTGACGGTTGACCTCCCTTGTTGAAAGCTCTCATCAAAGCTGAACAAGCAATCGAATCTGGCTCTATTCCATTTGCCTCCATTTCCAGGAAGAGTTCACAAGCCTTTCCCCACTTTTCTGGCAACACAAAACCATTCCAAGCCAACTCAGATCCACTGAAAACATTTTGTTACCATTTTTAACAGTCTTACACTCATGGTATTTACCTGAAGCATTGTAAGCATGGAGCATTGAAGTGTATGCAATCACATCAGGTTCGCACCCAGCCATTTTCATCTGGTTGAATATGGATTCTGCTTCTGTAACTTGACCCTGGAAATTATCACAAAGAAAGTGACAGTCAAACCATATGAAAATCAGAATTCTATTGAATACACACGTCTTCTTCTGAGCTCAAACTCTAAGCACTTGCCTGTTTGCTGTAAGCACATAGAACCGAAGAGTACACCTCCTTTGTCAATGGAATACTGAGATCTTCCATCTCCTTCAAGTAACTAATTGCTTCAGGGTATTTTGACATCCTACATGAACCGCTTATAAGGATAGTGAAAGTAACAGAATCAGCTTTGACTTTCTTTTTTCTCATACTCTGATACAATGCAATGGCCTTCTCAAGTTCTGCAGCATTTATATAGCTTCCAATGGCTGAGTTATAGGCTGCCGTATTGAGATTAATGCCTCTCGACTGTGCTGCGGAAAGTACAGTATCAACATTCACCTTTTTTTTAGACCTACTACAAGCAGCCAAAAGAGTGCATACTGAAACAACATTTGGCTTAATGCCATCTTGTTCCATCTGCCGAAAGATTTCCACAGCTTCAGCTAGAAACCCATTAGACCCATAAGCATCAATCAATGCATTGTAAGTAACAACATTTGGCTTTCTCCTTTCCTTCCTCATCATGAGGAATACCTCCTTTGCCTTCCCAGGTTGACGTGATCTTCCATAAGAATTGAGCAAGCATGTATAAGAGACCACATCTGGGATAATACCATTCTGCTTGATATCTCCTAACACTGAGAGAGCAGTTCCACTCATTCCATGAACAGCATAGGCACCCATTAAGGCATTATAGGAAACAATATTAGGCTTTAGACCTTCTGCAACCATTGCTTCGAACACGGCTCTGCAGTTTTCTATCTCTCCCTTGACAGAGTATAAATGCATGATGCTCGTAAATGTCACAACATCAGGTCTGCACTCAGCTCTCTTCTCCCTCATGGAATTGAAAAGATCAAGGGCTTGGCTACTTTGACCGAGCTTTGACAGACAATATATAATGATATTGAAAGTTGTAGTATCGGGACGAACTTTAGCTCCCTTCATGAGCTCAAAATAAGATAGCGCCTTTGAATACTGACGACCACTCTTGTATGCTGACAACACAATGTTATGAGTGACCAAATCCGGTCCAACTCCGTTATCTGTCATTTTCTTGCATACTTCCAGAGCCTCTCTCCAGTTTCCACTAGAACCACAAGCATTGATCAGGTTATTGTAGGTTGAACGACTAGGAGCAATCTGCAAAACCAGAGAAGAGTCAAAAGTCAAAACCATATCAGAAGTGAAATAGATTATTCTTAATTGTTAGTTGGGCATCATGGAAACCCAAAACAAAAATGTAAACTTTACATGAGTAAAGCAAAGTTACACACAGCAGCACGTAACATGTCATCCATAAGATTCATAGCCCAGCGCCATTGACCAGCTCGACCATGGGCATTGATAAGAGCATCGTACGTCTCAGCATCCGGTTTGCAGCTACAACCATACCATATACCTTCTCAATAAATTAATATCCAAGATAATCGCACTTACAATATAGAACATTTTCAGATAAAAACTTCACACATACCTCCATTTCTGCATTTCAAAGAAGAGACCACGAGCCTGATCAACCCAATTATGCCTAGCATGAAGCCTAATCATCATATTGTATATATCATTCCTTGCACAGTAGTTCTTCTGAATCTTCATCCACTTGAAAACATTCACACAAAGCTCAATACACCCTCTTCTACTAAGCTCCTGCAAAGTTACAAAATTCAAAACTCCAATAAGTTCAAAAGAGCATCAGTGAATAATACCAATCGAAATCGAGACATACATACCCTGATAAGAACCGGGAAATTCTTCCTAGCAAACCGGCCGACCCAGGAATTAAGAACGCCATCAACTTCTTCCCAACGATTGAGAGCCATAAGCCGGTCCACAACCTCCGATACACTCCAATCCTTCTGAAACCGGTCGTTCTCAACCCGAATTCGGTAACGTCTCGGAATATCAGCTTTCCTGAGCCCGCCGATGTTGACCGAGACCTCATGCTCACCACGGTCGTAGTTCACAGACACAGATTTCTTCTCCTGGAATGCGTCGGAGGCCTTCGTAGCTCCTGGCTTATCGGCGCGGGAAGATTCCGGCGGAGTGACGAGCTTGAAATTGGTAACGGTAGCCATTCACAGCCAAACGAGTAAGGAAGGCTCTTCGGTGGATAAAAGAGGATAACATTACTCTCGCGGCTACGGATCTTAGGCCCCATATCCGATATGTTTCGGCCCATTATGGTCAATTTGTAAACTAACTTGATTTTCTAAAAATAACTTTTATTTATTTTAAAGTATAGTAAATAAATACTAACAACATAAAAGACTTTGTTTCGATAAATGCATAAAAAACAAGAGAAATTCCTTGAATTGGGGTGAGAACATGAGTTTGTTAATTCCTTACAATCGCCTCTTTGAAGAAGGGAAATTGAAGTGACGAGCAAATGACATGATCATATATATATGCTTATGGATCCATCCAATGATGATAATGAAGAAGATGATGTGATTAAGTTGTCTTGAAGATCAACCAATATATATTGGTATCTGGAGATGGTTCATCAAAAATGACAATGGGAGGATCCTTCTCGAGGTTTATCAGACAGTACGTATCACCATCTAACAGTACCAACCAATTACCCTATTATGAGATCCGTTTTATTTATTCATAGTTTGTCTTAAACGGTAAAATAAAGGTTTTTTGTTAGAATGTTGTGCACATATTTTAACTTGGCCAAAATCAATATTTCTCGGTCACAATAGAGGCATTAGCCAAAGAAAAGGTACATAAATTACCAAAGACAAAAAAAACTTTGTACATTATAACACTAAGAGCAACAAAATTCCATATAACTACATAAGAAGATTAAATTTCGACACAAAAAGTTAAAACAGCTAGCATACGAATGATGCTACGTTTCTCCAGCTCTGAATAATAACAAGAGTAACTAATAATAATAGCAAAAGGAAATTAAACCCTGGTTGATGGGATCAAAGTTAAACATCAAAGCAAAGATAAACTATCAACCGATTGATCAATTGGAAGTCATTTGAGTCTGACGGATCTGCCACATGTTCTTGACAAAGAGAGGCAAAAGATGTGCGATCAAAACCGCAGGGAAATCTGTTGGTGATCAACTTTGCCACATGTCTCTTTCTCAGTAGAGAGAGACATTGATTCCTTGCGAGAAACAAAGAAAGAGTGAGAAGAGATTTAGATGATTTAACTAGATACGAGGAGAGATATACATTGGGTATAAATGTTTTTATTACATGTTCGAGCTGTCTAGCGATTTCGTCCATTCTTGGTTCAAGCATCTAAGCCTTGACATTGGTCAAGGTATCGAGTAGACGACCTTCGAACAACATCAGCTCGAAGAGCGTCATGCCATGTAGATCTCTGCCATACATTCTCTTGAGAGAAAGAATAAAAAGGGTCATGTTTCGTCAAAAGTGAAGAAACAATAAGGGTCAATGAAAAAAATGGTAAAGACAAAATGTGCAAAAACTTAAGAAATATTTGCGATCCAGCCGCATGAAAATATGGCGATCATCCTCAAACATTAAAAAAAGATTAAGATAATTTAAGAACAGATATACATTGGATATGTGTGCTTAGCACTAGTTTGACCAGATTAGGATTTTGAAATCCAAATGGTGATTTGATGTCATAAAAATGCATGAAATAATGAGCATCTAATTGTACAAAATTTGTTCTTAATCATGAAGAGCTCTTAAGTGAGTTTTTTTTTATCATTGAATATATAAAATAATCACAAAGTAGGAGACCGAGTAGATATTAGTTCTCATTTTGTCATTTTAAAAACCCATTTGATGTAGTTTAAAATCCAATTTCACCACATATCTCAATACATAAGTAGCTTATATTTATTTATCACTTAAATTTAATTAAATATATAAGTAGCTTATATTTATTTATCACCCTCTTACGGATCTTAAAGCCCATCTCTCATATTTTTTGGCCCGTTTTGTTAGGATAAAAATAGGGATACATTTAGGTCCAGATTGACAACTATTGATAATTAGGAAAACATTATTATAGTAGCTAAAATATAAACTAAAAAGAACTTAAAAAAATTCAGGGTAAAATTTTTAAATATAAAACTTACTAAAAATAAGGTAAACTTTAAAATTTAAGAATTTCATGCTTACTGTTCAGTTTTTAGGATTTAGAGTTTAATACTACTTAAATCATATAAAGCTCAATAACATTTTACATAGAATCCTTAAAAAGTCCACAAAATTAGGAAGAGCAAACGAAAATGTTTTCAAAAAAGACTTTTCTTTCAATCCTCAGATAATGCCGACAAAAACAAAAGGTAGACAAAGAATATAATATTAATATCTTGCTGGACAAGCATTTTTGACTATTCTCATTTTCTTGTACCCCAAACATATTTAGTAAGCCCCACAAATATAAATATAAACAAGACATCGGTAATTCAACAAGTCTCAAATCAAAATAAGCAAACATGAAGAGTGAAGGTCGTCACCAAGGCATCGTAAGGACGGGAATGATTCATCCGCGGGGCTTTAATCCGCGACCCACCTCCAACCGGCTCGATTCACCACCAGCTTTTGGAGATTTTACAAAAGTTCCATCAAAGACTACCAACCATTCAAATACCACCGGAGAAAGCGAGCGGTCCAAGTACAGTCATTGTCACGTGTCGCCAGCTATCAAGTCGGGCCACAAATCTAAGGGTCGCCGTAAGCTACAACCTACAAGTTGGTGGAGTGAGGATAAGCTAGACCGGCTCATCGGGTCGGACTCGTCCTCTGCTAAAGATATTTTGGATACATTATGTGGTGAAGATCATGATGAACATTGATTAAATCATTTTGTTTGAGATGTATGATGATTATAGTTTTTTTCTTTTATGTTTTGAACTTTGATAACCAATGATATTAATTATGGGAAGAAATACTTTTTTGTCATTGCAAATTTTTTAGTTTCAAAACACACTCAGTGAATACCAATCAAAATCAAACATACGTACCTTGATAAGAACCGGGAAATTCTTTCTAGCAAACCGGCCAGCCCAGGAATTGAGAACACCATCAAGGCATCAACTTCTTCCCAACGATTGAGACTTTGAGAGCAATAAGCCGGTCCACAACCAAACGAGCAAGTAAGGAAGGCTCTTCTGTGGATAAAAGGATAACTTTACTCGCGGTTACAAATCTTAAAGTCTATCTCCAATATATTTCGGCTCATTACCATTTATTGATTGAATGGTCAATTTGTAAACCAATTTGATTTTTAAGAAAAATACTATTAGCAAATTTATATATAAAGCTAATTGTTTTTGAATGGAATAGTGTGATTTTATAGTTTAAAGTTAATTTAGTTTAAAGTATAGTAAATACTAACAACATAAAGACTTGTTCTGATAAATGCATAAAACAATGAAGCATATGATTTTATTTTATTTTGCTCATGATAAATGCATAAAACATTCATATTTTTGTTAATGATTTTCTAAAGTGAGTTTATTTATTTATTTTTTATTTTTTATTTAATTGTAATAACATGATGCAATTTTATTGGCTAAAACAAAAGGAGTGAATAAAAGGGTCATCCTCGGAGTGAACCAAGTATTGCTCCACGATGAATATATAAACAATGCTCATAAATAGTCACAACGCTGAGACTCAACCACTTTGAACAAAAAAAAAAAAAAAAAAAA
>Ga0041059_1002308_pt1 | contig 14401 bp, 17 predicted proteins | sample AraColnosormetaG_FD_56232 | JGI IMG/M metagenome (GOLD analysis project Ga0041059, IMG submission 56232) | Arabidopsis roots microbial communities from North Carolina, USA - Col MF nosort | ecosystem: Host-associated > Plants > Roots > Unclassified | place: USA: North Carolina | collected...
GGGAGAGAGAATATGAAAAACTTACACTAGAAGATAGATGAGGAAGAGAGGCACAAGGGATTCCACCTGATATTTTTATGCCTGTCAACTATAGAATTGTATTCAATAGCTCTCTGCTGCATTTCAAGGAGAAGGCTTCCTTTCTGCTTCACAATTATGTCTTTAATTCTCCTGTCATTGAATTTTAGAAAACTTTTTAATTATCAATAGAGAGTTGAGGACAGGATGTACATGTATAATATATTTCTAATCTTTTTTCAGAAGGCAACGCGCTACAGTTTCTTGTAGACAGACCAAAATTTATTATTCATATACTAGTGCGCATATGCATCTTGTGTAGAGTTGAAAAGGGATAAGTGCAGATATCAGATGAACGAGTTGAGATAAAAACAGATAGCACAACGAGGTCAGACATACTCTGAAATAGAAGGAAAGCGGGATGACAACTTCAGTAGAGCAACCAATGCCATTGCTTTTGTAGTCGAATCTGAGTTATGGCGAGTAATGGCATCCTCGATAACGTCCACTGCATCAGATTCCGTTACCTGCTCAAGGCAGTCACATACTCGTTGCATATTTTTCAAAGCAAAAATGAAATCCCAAGAAGCAAAAGCATCTGCATATTTATCATGGAGCAAATAATGAATTAAGATTGCCATTGTGATGCTCACCGTTATTGGATCTTCAATACCAAGCATCCCCACATTGTTAACCAACAGATCACCATATTCCCCAATGCACCATACCGCCACTCGGACAAGGGTCTCCTGGTTATCATCTCAACGAAACCATATTAGAAAGGGTTACAACTGATTGAGGACTGAGCACAATCTAACATTAGAAAATAGCTACCTGTTCCGAATAAGTCAAGACTGATTTGTACAAGGCCCTAACTGTATATCCATGAAGCTCTGATGCATTGCTTATGACAACAATAAGTGCATGCCACACATCATCTTTCACAAACTTTCCAGCCTACTAACATGGAATAGATGACAATAGGTTATGACAGATACAAACAATGCATTTGAAATTAGCTTAAGCAGATATAAACTCTCAAACGATTTCAAAGAGTGCAATTAACTGGTAACACGTTACAGAGCATATTCTCGCGTTTGAATCCATACCTCACACAGAACCTTGAGCATCTGATCAATGTACCATAGTTTTTCTGGAGAAAACCTACATTATCAAAAAATTTAAAAAGTCAACAAAAACTTCAATCAACTAGACATTCACAGTAACTTTCCAATCATCCTGACCCCCAACTTTCTCAGAGTAAGTAGTCATTCTATTTCTTAAATAGAATACTTACTTTTCAACGATAAAACAAATTTTTGCACTAAGATCTTCCTTAAAATCTTCGTCGCTGATTTCCAAATAATCAATTAGCTCCTTTGTCAGTTGTGTGACATTGTTTTCATTCACCAAAAGAGTGACAAGCTCAAGAGCTCTTTTCCGGATAGAAGCATCTGGGTCCTATATTGTTATGGAAGCAGAAACCAAATTAGCATTTTTTATTTCTCTAAGATATACTTAGCAGTTAACATTGTATAAAATATTTTCCTGGTAATACTAATACCTTCACACATTCCAAAATTGTAACTCTGTGCCTTTGCACTGCTTGATCATCGAAAGTGATAGCTTTCATCAGCATGTTTAATGCAACATATCTGAGAGAACGAAAGTATGAATTTCATAAGGGAATGCAGCGTTTTTGAGAGAAACGAAATCAAGATTAGAAAAGGCAACGCTGGTTGGTCAGAAGAGCATTGTGTGCTTCATAGAGTTAAGCACATCCAAAGAAAGATGATAGACAGAAGAAAAATACAAGTAAGCTAGTTCCATTACAAACATATATAATACCATACTATTATCAAATAAAATTGAGGTGTAGGGGGTTGAACCTGATGTTATTGTCGCGGTTAGATAAGAATCTTCCCAAGATATTGATAGCAAGCACACGCAAGCTATTGGTGTCTTCAATGGCCATGATTGTTTCAACACACTCATAGAGTACCGCATTCCCTGCGTTTTTGTTTGATTCAGTTTTTGTTGCCACCTACAATAGCATGAAACCAACGAGAATAAATATCAAAGAACCAGGATAACAAAGTATCCGACAGTAGATCCCTGACTTTGAACTCAAAAGATTTCCAAAACAAAGCATGTAACAGACGCAGGATGCATTCATCATGGTGAGATAGAAAAGGATTGGCGCAGCCTACAGATTTATATGTCCGTCCACAAATCAACACTTACTATGACAACAAAGACCGGTATCAAAAGAGGGAGAATTCAAGTACGGCAAAAACTCAGTAACCAATAAGTCTTCTATCTACCAAAGAGAATAATAGCCCATGAACCCTATCAACGAAATGAAATTCTTTCTCCATTATGCTATATTTAACAGAATCAGTTCCAGCACATGAGAGAGCATAGCTATCTTACAACATTTTTCCGAAAAAATATATGTAAGGTAACTGGAACAAAAACCATAAACCGTTGATGTTTAACAAAGGAATTACATCGCAAATGTGAAGATGGTCAACCATATCCAGAATCACTTGCTAAACTATGACTAACCTGTGCAAGTATATCTGTCATCAAATCACTAGCATCAGCATCACCCTGGCCTAAAACACGCAAGAGCCTGAGCAACCGTATGTGGAGAAAAGGGTCTGTGATCCCTGCAACATCATACTCAGGCTGATATGCGCTATTAGTAATATCCCTCAAAGTTTTTATCAGTCCCTCTGTGCATTTCTGCAGAGACAAAACAAAGACAAGGGTTTGTCAAAACTGACGGTCTGATAAAACAATATAACAACCTGATTGTCTGCCTCATTTCAGCAGAGTAATCTATTTATAAGTGAATACCACAGATATCAAACTTTATTGCAAGAGAAAAATAGTACACAAAAGCATCATACAGGTAATATAGTATCATATGTACGCATATTCAATTAAATTACGTCGATGCTCCTGTATGCATAAGTAGAGTGTTCTGTATAATATTTATAGACTTACCGTTCTGAAGTACTCTAGGGCTTCATCATTAATCGTGCATAATTCATAACAAAGTTGAACTCCTGTTATAAGAACCCCATGATGCTTTTCTTTAAGCAAGGAAGCAGCAGCATTTACGAAGTTTTCTGCTAGATCTGGAACTTTCCTTATTATTCTAGTAGAGCAAAGCGCCGCCTGCATATAATACAACATAAATGGTAAAGGCAATGAAGGAAAAAAAAAAAGCGACTAAACTCCAGGAGACCCTGTATATGAATTAGAAAACACTTCACCTTCTTTCGGATATTAGGGTCACGAAACTGGATTAATCTTTCTACTTCTGGCGCAAGATCACGGGCCATTTCTGCTGAACAAATATTCCCTAAAGCACAGAGAGCAAGTCCTACAACATACTGGTTCGAGTGATTAAGATCTCTGCACGTGACTTAAGGTTAAACAGGAACAAATCTATTTAAATATTTTTCTCCTTAATTCCCATAACAGCAATGCAATCAAAAATCAAGTGTTCTCTAGTATTTTTTAACATAGAAGAAGAATCCATTCAAAGGCCAAGGTATCAAGATTTAATACTAGAAATTAGTAAGGATACTGTTTTAACGAATTTGTGACAAGCATCAACACTTCTTGTCTCTCATCAAGAAGCAACATTAGCCCTAGATATCCAATCCTCTTCTCTGGAAATCCAGGAGATGCAATTAGCTTCAAGCACTCCATCTGCCCAAAGTGTGTGGGATAACCCAGCATGTGTATAAACATGAGTTTCGCAAGGTTCCGGTGCCGATCATGCGGGTCATCTTCATTAATCAATGCTCGAATATCGGCACACTCCTTTCTTACAACAGCTCGCTCCTCCGCAGCTGTTTTGCATGCTCTTATGGCACGGATCATGTCCCTGAATCATACTCATATGTCCACTATAACTTCAGAACCATATACAATAATCCGATCTGATTCCACTATTAAACCCCAACAGCAACATGACCAATCCAATATTCAATTAAATTAAGCAAAAGGATTACCAAAAATCCTTAGTGTGATCATGTTCTTAGACTAAAATCAAAATTCTAAATGGAATCAGAAACACCAATACCAAATTCATCTTCGAAACAGGCCAATCAACAAAATTCAATCCTCAAATGAAAACGAGCTCAATTACATCATGTTATATTCAAATTTCATTTGTAAGCTGATCAACGACTAAGAAACCTGAAACAGAAACGATAAAAAGGAAAGAAGAGAATCAATTTACCTTAAACGAGTACCAGAAGAAAAGGGATTCATGATTTGGGGTGTTCAAGAGTTGGACCTTGGTCCACCGGCAACTTTACGAGGAATCTGAAGAAAATGAAAACTTAGCCGGGAAGAAGAGTTTCGCCGCCGGGATTGTGAAAATCCGTTACCGGAGTTTCGAGTAGCTGATCAATACGAGAGAGAGAGATGAAAATGAAACTGAGGATTTGGATCTCGATGGACGATGCTCGTTTTTTTCTTCTCAGTCTTCGTAAACCATAATTGCCAAATTAAATGCGTTGTATAAACATGACTTCCATTTCCACCTAAACGGTAACGTTTCGACCAGCAATCCTCTCAAAACAAAAACATAGACTGGGCCGTTTCTTTATAGTTAAACACATAAATGGGCCCTACTTGGGCCGTTTTTATTAGTCAAATTTGAGAGGGTCGATGATACGCGCTCTTTCATTGGTTGTTACACAAATTCTCCCCTACACTTGAACACATCATAGTATCGCTCAGGCCCTAGTATCTTTTTAAAACCTTTAAAGATGCTAAGCAGCAAAAATAAGTAACACAACACAAGTTACACAGAACAGTCGCTTTCTCCTCTCGATTTTGACATGGCTTGGGGATTTTCGTCCGTGTCTCTCTTCTTGTTCGTCGTTTTCAATCTGGGTATATTTTCAAAAATCTGTTAATTCAGTTGAATTTCCCAACCCAAAATTCGAATTTTTAATTTTCCTCATGATTTTGTTACAGTGAGTGGTAAGATAGTTTTAGAAGAAGGGTACGAAGTCACAACGGTGGTCGATGGCCATAAGTCTGGTCTGAATCCATACACGATTCATGCTTTACCAGGATCTTCTAATCTGATCGTCCTTGATTCTTCCGGCAGTACATTTTACACTACTTCCTTTCCTTTGTCCGTTGGTAAACACCCACAAAACCACTCTTTTGTCTCATCTATTAATCGGATCATTATAATTGTGTTTGTATATGAGTTGTAAATTCATGGATGCATAAGTAAATGTTTAGAGCTTGTTGATTTTGATTGCAAGTCTTGACCTTCATTTTTTCTTTCTCCGTAATCTCAAATTGGACCACAATACTAATATGTGTGTGTATGTGTGTGAAACGATCAACCTGCAAATAAAAGTTCTAAACTTTACTATAAGTGAAAATTTTGTTTATCTTTCTTTCAATTGAAGTTTGAGCTCACTTTGAGTATGTGTGTGTGGTTGTGCAGATAGTGTGATAAACCGGTTTGCTGGGGATGGGAGTTCGGGTCATGTAGATGGTAAAGCTGGTAACAGCCGGTTCAGCAAACCCCGTGGTTTTGCTGTGGATGCTAAAGGGAATGTTTATGTTGCTGATAAGAGTAATAAAGCTATACGGAAGATCAGCTCTTCAGGTGTTTGTTTAATCCATTTCTTGTATTCCTTTTGTATAAATGCTAGTTGTTGTTGTTGTCTAATCTTAGTTTGTTGAAAGAGCCACTTAGTTTATTTTGATTATGCATGTTTTATTTACTGGACTTTGTAGGTTCTGTAACCACCATTGCTGGAGGGATCTCAAAGGCATTTGGACACAGAGATGGACCTGCACAGAATGCTACTTTCTCTAGCGATTTCGAGATAACTTTTGTTCCTCAAAGATGTTGTTTGCTTGTTTCTGATCATGGAAATGAAATGATTCGCCAGATAAATCTTAAGGAGGAGGATTGCCTCGAAAACTCTCATTCTAGTATGTCTTTTCTATAAGTAATCTTTTGTGGATTTGACTAACCATGCCTTTGGAAACTTCAACGATTCTTCTTTCACTGTTTCAGATTTGGGGACATACTCTCTTTGGTCAATAGGGATTGTCCTTTCCTGCATTCTCGGGGTAGCCATTGGATTTGCTGTTCGCCCTTACGTCATCCGTCATGTAAGTTTTTTTTAATCTATCCTCATATTACATACTAGTGTATAATCAACATATCAAATCTCTTAAACCAAATCGTTATAGACAGGAAGAAGTGAACCACCTCTCGTTCATCATGACATGGAAGCTTCTCCTAACCAAATTGGGGGAACAAGTTCTGACCTTCTTCTCCTACATTAGAAACCGAGTTGCTGAATCAACCGTTTATTCAGTATTAAGTAGACTAGTTATGATGATCGTGTCTCACCTTTCCCTCATGTATTCCGCCCTAAGTAGTTTAATTTGTTCGATGGTATCTAGCCTTTTCTTCATGTGTCAACCCAATAATGTAGCTATTTTAGACAAAACAGTCTCTGTGTCTGATCCCGAGAGTCCAGGTTGCGGCAACCCAAAGCCGCCCCTTTCACTGAAACCCTCTGATGATCTTATTGACCTAATAAGCTTTGATGATGAACAAGAACCTAACAATGACAAAGATTGCAGGAATGAAGAGACTCTTCCTCATGCAACCATAGATGACATTATAAAGGTTCATGTTGAAGAATTTTCAAAGATGGCTGAAGAAGATACTGTAATTCATGGTTCTTCATCTACTGAGTAGGTTTCAGTTAAAAGCACATGAATCAGAGAGTATGTGTCTTTTGTAAATGTAAAGTTTGGTTGAGTTGAAAAATCTTTGAATATTTATTGAAGTGCTCATCTTTTTTTCTTTATATCAAGGAAGAATGATTAATCTTTGGTACTTTTCTTACAAGAGAGATCTAAATACCCAAATCCCTATTGTGCCTTCTCAACAAATTTTAAAAAACTATACCTGAATTCCCAATCTCTACTACTACTATCATATTAAGCAACTTCTCATGTCTATGAATAGTATCCATATGGGTAACTCACAAATTGGTGAGCTCTGTGGTGGATATTCTGATGAGTATTCATCTGGTCTTGCTCCTGGCCTGGCCCAAACACAATCTCATTAGTCTTCTCGCTGCTCTGCTCATAAAGAGTGTATGGGATTGTTGAGTGATGCCTATGGTGATACTGCTGATGCTTCTCTTGTTGCTGCTCCTGGAGGAATTCGGCGTCCAAGCTTCTGTACAAGGCACGGCTTTGGCGCAGCTGTTGCATTTTCTCTGTTGCATCTTTGGACATGAAAGGATAAATTTTTCCAGGAGTGGCGTTCCTGGACTCGACGGGAGGTGGTTCATCTTTGTTGTGTATTACAAAGCTTTCTTGAATTGGCCATGAAGTTGTGCTAAAAGCAGAATGCTTTGTTTCTTGATGGTTGAAGTTCAAGCCGACTGTCTGCTTCTTTCTGAGACCGGGAAACATTCCACTGAACAGCTCCACAGAAAACACCCAAGCATTTGAAATGAATATCTGCAACGTTCCAAGGAAGCTTTCTTCTTGTTTTTCTTGCTCGTCTCCAGTTAGAATTAGCGGTGGTCTGACCGGTTTTATAGGATCTTGATCAGGCACAGCTTCAAACACTTCTTGATCCTATAACATATACACAACAGGAAGAAATGTTGGTTATAACTCAATTATAGGGTAGCATAAGAGAATGATGTTACAATGCGAATGTACACTCACAGTATGATATGAAACGATAGAACTGAGTCTACGTTGCAACAAGGCCAGCATATAGCCAAAGAAAACTGCCGCTACAAGAACTGCAATCCCTGCAATATTAAAGCATTGAATCAGAGATACATTAAAGAGTAATTGAGATAGAGATGACTGAAGAATGCAAGAGGGGACCCAAACGGAAAACTTTGGTATGTAAATATTACCCAGAGGAAAGCCACTTCCATACTGATCAGCACAGTCGTCAAAATGGAGTTGAATCTCTCTGATGGCTTGGTTTCCTCGGTCAATGACTAGCAAGGAACAACTGCTCCCGAGATAAACAACATCAAAATCATTTGAAAACTTTGCATCTTCACTTGGACCATCCACATGACCTCCCCCACGAACCATTTTCCCCCCAGCAATGGTTGTGACTCCTGCCATTGCATTTTTATTCTTTCTTAAATCCGATACTTACCAAACATTTGTCCAAAAGGCAAAACCATAAAACCGCAGAAAAAATCACCTGCTTCACTGATCTTCCTGATAGCATTATTCACAGTATCTGCAACATAGATATTTCCTCTATCATCAACTGTGAGTCCCTTAGGATTGTTCAACCTCGCGTCCCTTAATCTACCGTCCACATGACCCGGATATCCTTCAGGGGAGCCAGTAACTAGCCTGGGTCTGCTATCTGCCATTGCTCAAAGAGTTACAATTTGCTGTTCAAGAATTCATCAACTATACATACACAGTCCACAATCAAAATGCAAAAGGTGTTTAATGTTAAATGCTGCATTTAAAACATTGATTTGAATTCTTGACTACTTTCATTGAATCCAAATTCTCAAACAAAAGAAAAACGTCAGAAAATCTCCTGATTTTCAAATAACTTTTACCTAAAATCTGTGTATTTCCATATACAGCAAAACTTTATAGTCCATGTGAACTATCACGTGAAAGCAGAGAAAAAGAAAAAAGCTTGACTTCATCATCATCCGTATTCAAAATCCTTAAGAAAATCAGCAAATATTGAAATCCACCAAGTCTGACGCAAAATCAATAGTACAATAGAATACTTACAAAGGGAAAGAGAAGATGAAATCTGGTAAATGTTACTATTCTGAGAATCCAGAATAAGCAATTCGCCATTGGATAAGACCTGAATAGAATAAGGTTCGATACCGAGTTTGCTTCCGTCTAACACCGTTTCCACTGAATACCCATTTTCGAATTTCACCATCGATTTCGTAGGAACAGCTGATTAGCATCAAACAGAAAAGGAAATCAAAAACCCAGAATCAAACTGTTACAACCCTAAATCCGTGAAGAGAGGAAAAATTATCAAAGGAACCTGTTTTAGTGGTGGTTTTGAAAGAGAGAGACCATAACCATTTCAATAAGGAAGTGCCATGATTTGAGATGAAACTATTAACAATCTCTGCAATAAGAATAAAATGTAAGCTCGTTAAGATCAAACCCATATATGTAAATAAAAATGCGTCATCGCGAAAAAACAGGGTGAAAAAGAAAACTAACTCGCAGGTGAAGTTGATGAAGGAGCTGAAGCAACAAACGCAGAGAAGAGAAGAATGATAATACCCAGAAACAGAAAATGCCTACTCATTACTAAAGTTGAGGAGAGACGAATAGCGAAATGAGAAAGATGAATGTTTAAAATGTTGAACGAAGTAGTGACACTTCGTGACAATCTGAGAAAAAAAAAGGAAGGAGAAAGGTTGAAGAAGAAGAGAAAGCAACAAAATAAAATAGAAAGAGAGGCGTAGAAAAGTGACACATTGGTCATGCCATAAACGTCGGCGCAACAATTAAAAAAAAATATTAAGGTTTTTGGTGATTAATTTAAGATTTTATTCAGGGAATAATCTTCAAAATATTTACACATGTAATTGTTACTGGAATATGTAACAATCTCTGCAAGAAGATTTTATATGTGTGTCAAACAGTCTGAGTTATATAATTTTTACTCGAGAGAAAATCAAAAGATAAATTTACCAAGTATGGAAAATGTAAAAGAAAACCACTTAAACGACACCGTTTTTGAAGAACACAAAAGACTACATTAAGATTACTAATCTTAGATTAGTCTTGCTTAGTGCTCACAAAAATTAGTGGCTTGTACTTAAAGAATTACAAAACCCACTTTTATCCATTCGGTTACTCCGTGTAAATTACAAACCACCAGAGACTTTCTATACAAAGAGAGCAAAAAACTGCGATTCTAAAGAAACAAGAAAACAACAGTGAGAGAGATAGAAGAAAACACCCTCCCAAGCTTTTGAAAATAAATAAAATCACACAGACCAGTCCCCATCATGTTAAACCTTCTTCATATACAAACCCTTTCCCATGTTTGGTTATGGTTACTCACACTAACACACTTGAAAAAGACACTTTTATGTTATCATATGATGCTCTCAAACGCCACTTGCGTGTGCAATGAGGAGGATTGTTGTTGATACTCTGGCTTCGAGCTGCTCGTTGCAGCAGCTAATCCTCCTAGGAGCTTTAATACATCAGAGACATCGTCTAAGAAGTATTTGGCTTTGCTTGGTTTTCTTCCCACCGTGCAGGCAAAGATCTCAGGTGGCATTGGGAGGTCCGGGTTTGTCACTGTGCTCAATATGCTCTCAAACATGTCTTCGTCTGATCTGTCATCTCCTATACACATCACCATGTCCGGTGGGTTTCCATCCTCTACCATTTGGTGTATCACCTTTTCCACTGCTAGACCTTTGCTTACTCCCTGCATCAATATAAAGAACAGATTCGATTCGATCACATAAGAATGTTGGTTCACTCACGACTTCTTAACAGATTCTCAGATGCAAGTAAAAGAAAAGGATTAATAGATCTCTCTGATGTTACCTGTGGTTTGACCTCTACAATGTGTTGGCCTCTCTTGACGACTACAGGCTCATTTGCGAGTACACTCTCTAGATGATCTAGAAGCTCTTTTGCTTGACAGGCTCCAAAGTCTGGATCTGCGTCTTGATGATGCCAAACCAAAGCACTCTCTTTGTACTCTATAGTAGAACCATCGGTTGCGTCCATGTATGATCTCATTACCGGTTCTACCATCGTCTTCCATTCCGCCTCAGCCGACGAATAACAAGTCTCCCATTCTTTCTTGCTACTCCACCTGAATTCAAATATAGGATGGGTCTTAGTTTGTTCAAATTCTTGTTAGAAACTGTAACTGAGAAAAACAGTTACTAGCTTTTATACCTTATGAAGTATCCGTGTTCAGCTGCGATTCCAAGATTTTCACATGGAGATAGCCAGTCGCTCAGAGACTCCCATCCTCTTCCACTGACAACAAACACAGTGTTTTTAGGATCTCCACACAGAGATTTCAGAACAGACAGGACTTCGGCATTAGGGGTTTTGATGATGGAGCTTTCAGGAACGAGAGTGCCATCATAGTCCAAAAATATTGCCCTTCTCTGTGTATTTCTATACGTGGAGACAATGTGATCGATAGATAGCTTCCTAAAACTCGGAGACAGTGACAGAACTCTGAAACTCAAGCCAAAACCAATACCCCAACAACGTTTATTATAATGCTCCCGGCATGCCCTCTCAAGATCCTGCATAAAGCTCTTTGCCCAGTAACCCACATCATGAGTACTCACATAGTGATAGTGTTTCTCGTGCCTTAATCGCTTTTCAGTCTCACCCATAGTGAGGGCTAAGTTTACCGCTTCTGCAACAGCATCTACATCCCATGGGTTCACCCTGATCGCACCACTCAAAGAAGGCGAGCAGCCGATAAACTCAGAGACAACAAGCATGCTCGTCCGGGCTGAGTCATGGCTAATCCCCATGGCCTTATCCATTCCTGGGGTCCCTTGCCTGCAAATGATATATTTATATGGAACTAAGTTCATGCCGTCTCTTACTGCATTCACCAGGCAGCAGTCTGCCATAGCATAATAAGCAGTCTTCTCGTAACGAGGAACAAGACGATCAATCAAGATCACTGGCTGATAACCAGCAGAACCATAGCGCTCATTGATCCTTTTTGCAGTTGAATATGTCTCCTTCTTTGCTTCTTCCACATCCTTACCCGTGGCCCGTGCTGGGTTCACTATCTGAATCAGGACAAGTTTTCCTCGCATATGCCAATATGTCTCAAAGAGACGTTCCATGGCTATAAGTTTGAGGCTTATGCCTTTAAAGATGTCCATGTCGTCAACACCAAGAATCAACTTTTTCCCCTTAAACTGTTCTTGTATCTCTTTCATTTTCGCTGCAGTCGACGGAAGATTCAAAACCGATTCCAGCCTCCCCATATGGATGCCAACAGGAAGGATCTTAATAAACACCGTTCGACCAAAGTAATCAAGCCCGATGTGCCCACGCTTAGATTCATAATCAAGCCCAAGCATTCTACTGCAGCATGACAAAAAATGGCGTGCATAATCAAATGTGTGGAAGCCAATGAGATCACAGTTCAACAATCCTCTCAAAAGATCATCCCGGACTGGCAAAGTACGGTAAATTTCTGATGATGGAAATGGACTGTGAAGGAAAAATCCAAGCTTGATCCTGTTAAACCGTTTCCTCAAGAATGTGGGAAGAACCATCAGATGATAATCATGAATCCAAACATAATCTTCCTCAGGGTTGATAACTTCCATCACCCTATCTGAAAATATCTTGTTTGCAGAGACATACGCTTGCCAAAGACGCCGGTCAAAACGATCACCATGGTCAGGGAACATAGGAAGCATATAGTGAAATAGCGGCCACAAATGATGTTTACAGAAACCAAGATAGAACTTCTCTTGCATCTCCTTGGGTAAAAACGTAGGAACACAATTGAAATCCAACAAAAGCTTATGAGAAACTTCTTCTTGTTCACTAATACCAATATCAGCATTAAGTGATCCTATATAAACAAACTCTGTATCCGAAGAAAACCCATCTCTGAGTTGCAAGAGAAGAGAATCTTCATCCCAACTAAAACACCATTGTCCAGTTTCTGTATCTCTCTTAGCTTGTAATGGTAACATATTAGCCACTATAATCTTCCGCTCACGGGAGCTGTTTGAGGAATTAACATCAGAGGATCCATCACTGTAGCCTCCATCCAACTCAGAGATGATACCAGGAACAGTCATGACACGAGGAAGAGCTCTTTGAGTTTGAGGAAAGTCCAATAAGTCCCAAGATGCTAAATCTAGAAAATTTGCACAAGATCTTGACACCATAGAGAAGAATCAAGCCAAAGAATGGATTTTTACAAATCCAACACGCGTCTAAACACTTACAAGCGTCAAAATACCTGAAAATAAAACAAACCCATTTCATTAAAACTGATGAAACAATGATCTTACAACAAGAGTCTATATCACCAAAACAAACAATGCCACACCAAAAGATGATTCAGAAAACAACGAGACCAAATCAAACACAAAATTGAGATTCTTGCCACATATAGATCCCGAAAACAAACAGCTCAAGAACACGTTTTCACACAAATTCAATCTGTACCCATGAATGAAACAGTTCAAAACGAAACGAAAATAAAAAACTTTTCCACAAAAACCCAAAAGAAAAAAATCACACTATTGCTACTCACCTTCTTCTCCGAGAATCACTAAATCGCCGGCGAAAAACTTCAACGGAGAAATCTAAATTGTTTTCTTCGTGGAACAGATGAATGAACAAAAAAGTTCACGATAAGGACTCGAGACTCTTTGGGGACAGGCTATACAGAGTTTGGATAGAGAAGAAAATTTAATGAGAGACAAGAAAAATATAAAAACCGAATAACATAATACCAAATGCACATATACACGTTTTCTTACGATCTATTTTTCTAATTTTGGCAATAAAATAATATAAAGGTGTATGTAAATGACATTATTACCCTCAATCCTCTTATTATCTTCTTATTGTAGGGTTTGGTAGTAGATCAGATGATGACTAGATAATGTGGTGGACCATTTTCTTTTTTCGGCTGAAACAAATGAAATAATTTTAATCCTTAATCCAATCTAAAGGTAATGCTAAATTTGTATTTAATTTAAGAGATTATGAGATCTCATCAAACCTACTCTGTATAGGTCGTATATTGGTACTGGTCAACTTTTTTATTACTTTAATAAAATGATAGTTTGGTTAGTTTTATAATGAGCTATCGTTTACGAGTTTATCCAAAATGAATCAGATTTTCCGTAAACATGACTCTAAGAAAAACTCAACTCTGGTGCCAAATCATTAAGTTTACACAATATAAAATGTTAATGGTGTAAATAAATTACAATATACAACAGTTTTTAACATTGCATGTAGCATGCTTAAATTCTACAAACTTTTCCCGTGAAACAAATAAAAAAACATCCCATCAATTTTGTTTACGGTTCCAGTTTTTGTTTTTATGTATTTTAAAAATATTTCAATGTATAGTTTAAGTAGCTATATTGAATCTATGATTTGGTAAGACATGAGAAATTTATATCAAAGTGGCGGTGTCCATGTATACAAAAATCTAATGTTGACGACAAGTCGTTTCATGTTAACAAAAAAAATACCGACTAGTCACATCTCTACAAAGTGCAGGTAACGTTTTAAGAAATAATTATCATAATCCGTTGGCAAAAAAAAAAAAAAA
>Ga0041059_1002309_pt1 | contig 14400 bp, 6 predicted proteins | sample AraColnosormetaG_FD_56232 | JGI IMG/M metagenome (GOLD analysis project Ga0041059, IMG submission 56232) | Arabidopsis roots microbial communities from North Carolina, USA - Col MF nosort | ecosystem: Host-associated > Plants > Roots > Unclassified | place: USA: North Carolina | collected 2013-09-02
TTCAANTTCACATGATTTGTTTATTTAAACAAAAAACGTTTAGTAAGAACAATATTTATTTAAACAAAAAACTTTGTTTTAAAATATTGTTAATAAAAAACGTTTATGCTAATTTTAAGGGATTGATGTGAAGTTTGTTTGGATTAAATTTGATTGATAATGCGATTGACAATTTAAATTAAAAATTTAAAGTAAAATTTATTATTTTGGAAAAAAGATTTAATGCTAATGGTATTGGGTTGTAAATAAGTCCAACTCTATGATTTCTTTGCTAAAATGGCTGCAAAAATGTATATATAGATTGTCTGTTTTTATGTTATTCTTATATAAACGAAATATTTAAGTCATAATGTAAAGAACTATTATTAGGATTTCCACTTGGTATTGTAATTATACATCATCATAATTTAAGTTAGACTTCCACCAAATCTGCATTTTCATGATTATCTTTTTCTGATCACTCTTTTTAAGTCAAACTAAATCGGCCTCATCAAGACAACAACAACTAATTAAAGTTAATCTACATAACAAACTTCTGTTAGAAATGTTGAGTTGCATTGTATGGTACTCAAATATACGTTTATATGACTCAGAACGATGGTGACTGATTAGACAAAGCGAATAAAACAAATAAAAAGTAGGATTAAGTGATTTTTTTTTTTTTTCAAGTATTATTGTTTAGTTGTTAGTTGTTACGAAGATTAAAATGATATTTTCTCATAAATGGTCAGCACTTTAAAAAAAGAAAAATGCTCAGCTCTTTCATATCTTTTAATTTTATTTACTAAATTGAAGAAAATGATGATAATTTTATTGGTATACTAAAACTCATTATGCATGTATTGGTGCACAAAATTTTAAAATGCGAGAATTTGTCATTTCAAATTAAAACCTATGAACTTGTGCATATTATGCAAAAAAGACTTCTCACCATATCACATTCCACAGTTACACTCTCTCTACATATTCTGAGTTCTGACATAACCATTCGGTTAAAATCATAATGTACCGTATTTTAATAAATTTTCGTCATTATGTATCATTGTTCTAAAAACTCATCTTCATTCCTCCACATAACTCTACTAAGACCAAAATGACAAATATTCTTATGTAAATTCAAAATTTTCATTAACTTTTTTTATTTTTAATAATTAATTTTCATTAACTTAACCAATCGTATATAGGTTGTCCAAAAAAAAAAATCTCATTAATATATGCACACACATAAATGTATATTTTTATATATTTGCATGTAATCTGCATGTGAGTTGTCTCTTTTGCAGTCAACGAATTAATTTTAAAATGTGCTGCATTTGTTATATATATCAAACAATTTTTCACGAAAATATTTCCCATAAAAATAGTAATTAGTGACGTTGAATCAAATTTGTTTCTTATTTAAATAAAGTATACACTTGTAAACATTTTATATAATGAAACAAAATTAAAACTCTAAAACATCATATATAATGAAACAGATGGAATATATTCATATACTTGCATTGAATAAGTGCACTTTATTTTTAGACTGGGAACTCTTTACCATAGCAAAAACTTTATCGTTTCAGTGGTTACAAATCACATACATAAATAAAATTAATGGTTGTAAAAACGGTATCACTAATTATCTCTTATCTAATTTGCTACCTATCAATGATTTTATTCAATATCGAATCCTGCCAAATTGTCTAAACCTTAAACATAAGTATATAGATTGGACCCTAAAAACAACCAAAAATATATTTTGAACGAAAAGTTAAATATAAATCTGAAAAATACGAAGCAGATACAACAAACCAAAAAATGGAACCAAAATATATAAATCAAAATTAGTATAAATTTTATAATAATTATTATTTTTTACAATCTGAAAAAGATTAAGAAACAAGGCAACACCGCGCGAGCATCAAAGACAATCAACTCACCAGCTCGACCCGCTACCGAATCCGACCCGAATTCACCTTTCTTCGCAACCCGACCCGCAATCACTCTACAAATCAACATCGCTCTCCTCCCTCCTCCGCCGCCAGTGCTCGCGTGCGCTTCTCCGCTACCGGAAAACGTACAAACCGCCGCTCCTTTCCCTCCGGGAAAACCCCACGCGCCGCCGTTTATCCCTCCCGGAATCGGACCCAACGGAAAAAACCTCATCATCTCATTCCCATCAGCGGAGCACCGCGCGTTTTCATCACACGCGCTGCCGTCAACTCTATCAGAATCAACTTTCGAACACGATCGCGATTTCACAGCTTCTCTATATTCCTCAAACCGGGTCACAGCTTTTGACCCGTTTTCAACTTTAAAAATCATTTCAACCCGACCCGGAAACTCATCGGAGCTCCAACTAGATTGGAATATAATCTCCACGACGTTTCTTGACGGATGACCATCAGGAAGATCGGTCAATACGGGCAATACAGATTCCGAGGAAGCTCGAGCTGATACACTTCGTCGGGTCGGGTGATGAGAATTGGAGTCTAATTCGGGTCGACGAGAAGAGCATAAACGTCTTAAACTCGGGTCCGGTTTTGGGTTTTTCTTAACGGTTCCGGGTTGTGTATTGACAACGTCTCTAACGTTTTTTCTGCAGCTGTAACTTGGCAATAAGAGTTTACCTTTGTTGGAGTGATGATGATAGACATCGTCGAATGCTTTTGATTTGCAATGTAAGGATTTGACCCACCCGATCGGCATATTTCGGGTTGTGTTTTGATTTGGAACCGGATCCGGGTTGTGTCTTTAGAAATTTGAAGTTTGTGATATGTTTAGAGATTTGTGGGGGCTTTGAAGTTTTTGGTGTATGTATGTAATGTACCCATGAAGTATGAACATTGTCCCGCCGTCTTAGAATGGACGTTTTATCGGTTGGTGTTTCTTTATGGTAGTAAATGACGATATTACCCCTTTTATTTTGGGTCCTGACCAATGTCAACGTGAATTTTCCAGCTTCTTGTCTGTAAAAACAAAAGAAACTAATTATGTATCATAACCACGTACAATGCTTTTACCTTGTTAATCATGATTGAATTAACACATGTCTCATTTTAGTTAACTTCTTGTAATGTTGAAGTTAGTTATAACATATCTTTTTCCTTGCCGATGAATTTCTTGATCTAGTTTTTCTTGTGTCAGCGAGAATATCGTTTGTGGTCTATTGATTATGACCATTGTTCTATCCAATGCATAGTTGGATGATGAATTCAGGACAAATAATGTTATTACTTGCGCCAAATTGCTTTTTAGCTTTTGTTTTCAAGCTCTTATACATATTTTGTGGATATATTTTATTTATCCCTTTTTAGCATTGTAAAATATTTTTGTATGTTTTGTCTTAAACTTTATGATCCTTGTATTCTTGGTTTTTTTGAACCTTGTGACTTGAATGATTGAAATGAAATATTTGTTCCATAATAATTATAAAAGAATATCAAATTTTAATAGTATGTGTTTTTAAATAGTAGCTTTCTTTGTATGATGTTGGAATGTCGGATTCACCAAAACGAACTACAGTTTATTTTTTGAATTATTATATGAACTAATTGCATACAATTTGTTGGTGAAACAAACTAAATAAATTTTAATATAAAAATATATAGAACTATGAGAAGGAAGAAAAAGGTAATGCGTCGCTATTAATTTTTTTTTATGCTTTAATAAGACAAAAATGTCACATTTGAAGCTGCAATATCATGAAGCGACAACTTTAATTTAATTTTGAGAAAAGATATGTATTTTCGTGGTATTTTTATATATAGTGGCTTCATGTTATTGCATCTAAAATATGTATAGTGTATGTATTGGATAATTTATATATAATATATAAATATATGGCTTAAGAAAATATATTCTGGGAAACATATATAGTGTATAAATATATGGATTAAAAAAATATACTCCTTCAAGAAAATATATTTATTTAGTGTATAATTATATAGCTTAAATATAGAGTTTGATTAGTATTATTTAGAGAAAATAGTAGAAAAGAGTGAGAGTAAACAAGTAGAAATAGAATATACAGTATCAAGAGAAAATAGCAAAATAGAGTATAATTTTTTTACTCTTATGGAAAGTAGAAGAAAATCTACTCTATTTTTTTAACATAAATGGAAGAAAATAGAAAATAAAAATGATTTTATTTATCATGAATGCTACAAATTAAACAAAATTGAGAATAGAAAAATTTCAACATTTTTATTTCACTCTAAAACCTTGATTAGAGATCTTTACAATTGCGTATTTCAAGAACAAAAAAAATGTTTGCATATTTTAGGTAGGATGATATCTCATAAACCGCACTTATTTATCTTTTTTTTTCTGAAAAAAACAACTCTTATTTATCGAACAACAAATTATCCATTGGTACAAATCGAATTATGCATTGAAAAAAGTAAAAAATTGATTTTTTCATTTCATTTAATTTGTGAGTAATATAGAAAAGAGTTTGATTACCACTAACTAGTATGTAGATGTCAGAAACCTCAATTAGAAATTTGTGGATGTTTCGATGTCTCTATGCCTTGTTAATCGAACAAGATCGAATTTGAAGAATAATGTATTAAGTTATGTATAATGTCGTTACAATCTGACCCTCCTTTACAATTTCATTTCTCTCCTTTTATATTAATATTGTGAGATTCGTAATCACAAATAATGTTTTTCTCGTGTCGCCGATCACGTCTCGATTTAATGTTGTTCGTTTCGAATCCTTATTCCGCCATCATCGCTCTTCACTTTACTCTGTGATTCGTCCGTTACGAAGCGCAAATACTAATCCCCTTCTAGATCTTTCTTGGGCAGCGATAGGCATTCCTAAACCCATGGGTCTTTAAGCAAATAGACCTGATATCTGTTCTCGGCCCATAACATGTATCCGTCTATATTGTGGGTTGGGTGGATAACAAGATCTGACATTTACATAGTGTATGAGTGATTTAAAGCAATATGAGAAGTTAAAACTAGCACTTAACTTTGTGCTAAATTCTTTAGTTTAACTTGTTAAAAAATTTCTTAATAAAATAAATTGCCGAATTTACTTAACAATTTATTTCTCTCCCTAAAATAAAAGTATAGCCTATAATTTTTTTAAATTTTTTTAATGTTTTTAACTATCTAATTCGCAAAAAAAGAACCCTATAATATCAACATATAAAAACTAAAAAGGATTAGAAATATCATTGAAACCAACTTTGTTAATCAAACTAGAATAAGGGCCACCACATTAAGGACTTAGGTAAAAGTGGTGTAAAATGTAAATTGTTCATTTTANAAAAAAAAAAAAAGTGGTCTAAATTGCTTTTTGTGATGTGAAGTTGTGAACTAATATGAATTTGGTCTAAGTCTATTGCCCAAATTATTTATCCTTTTAGTCCTAGAATTTGTTCCAAATTTGATAGTATATAGCATCATCATCAAATTGATCAATTAAAATACGTGACCTATAGACCATAGAAACAAATTATTTAGTAATTTTTTTATGGTATATAGCAAATGGAAATTGTTTTTATGGTTTTCAAAATTTTTTTTTCTGGTCAATTTTTTTTTTATGGTTTTCAAAAAATGGAAATTATTTAGTAATTTTTTTATGGTTTTCAAAAAATGAAAATTATTTAGTAATCAAAATGGAAATTATTTAGTAATTTTTTATGGTTTTCAAATTTTTTTTTTTCTTTCTTCCCGACCTCTCTCCCCTCTCCTTGTTCGCCCTAGCCGTCAAGGCCATCTTCCTCCTCGTTTTGGCCGGTGATTGGTGGCTTCCATAGCACCGTCGCCGGTCCTGTTCTTAGTAGTTTCAGTTTGTTGTCTCTTAGTTATTCTTTGTTCTGATTTTAGTTTCTCAAACCCTAGTTTCGTCGTCTCCTCTTCAAATCTCTCTTTTTTGTGGTGGTTCCGATGTGATGACTATCATGGAGGATGGGTGGCGGATCGGTGCTCTTTGTAGTCGGATCTATTCCCCGGTGGAGCCGTCTCGTTTCTTCGATCTAGTTATGGAGGTTTGTGTTTCCGATCTGGTTCTAATGTCTCAACTATCGGTCTTGTTCTTGTTAGTTTGAGAATTGGACTTGATTTGTTGTATGTTCCGGCTGGTTCTGATGTGGATCTATTGAGTTCTGTTCTTGGATTTTGTTGGCTTTGCGGTGGTGCTGTCTCGTTTGGGGCGTGTATTTAGTCGGCTTTTCGTTTCCATGAGTTAGTTCTGTTTATCCCTTTAGTATTGCAGCAACGGCCTCTTTGTATGCGGATTCTTCTTCCGTTTTTGAGTTCGAGTGACTTCTAGGGTTTGTGTTTTGCTGTGTTTTTCGACTGGTTATGGTTTGAAGCCTCAGGTTCAGCTTTTGGGTAGGCTTGTTTGACTCCTAGCTCTGCCTATCTCTCTGTCCTCCTCTTGGTTTTCGGTGTCGTGGCTTGGTGGAAGGTTCTGTTTTGTGGGTTCTTCAATCGGATGCTAGCCTCCTATAATGGCATCTACTAGCTCTCTGTTGGAACCTCTTTTGGTTTCCCGGCTGAGTTCTGGACGTTGTGGTGGGTCGATCTCTTGTCCTTCTCTTTGCGTGGCGTAACCAATCTTTAGTCTGTAGGTGGCTTTGGCTGGGTCTACGAAGGTCCGTGTGTAAGGATGAGTGGTCCTTTTTAGCGTTTCCCCTCTCGGATCTCAAGGTCTTCCTTGATCCTTCGCCTTCTCATGTTCATTGGCGCTAAAGCGGTTCTGATGGTTAGGTTCTGTGTTCTGATCTTCTTGTTTCGTCGTCTTCGTTTTTGTTGTGGAGATGGTTGTGTGAGCTCGTATTAAATCTCTTTTCAAGACTCCTGTCAGTTGCCTCTCCTCAGCGCCAAACTGTTCTATGGAAGTGTTAGTCGGCGGCTTGTTGGGAAGAGTTTTCAGTGTTGTAGCTTTGGAGGCTTTAGCTATTAATTCTGTAGCTGTTATCTTTGTATCTTTTCTTCTAAGGCTTGTTTTGTTTGTTCACCTTTTTTGGCCTCATGTCTCTGGGGGTTTCTATGTACCCGCCGACTTTGTCTCCGAAAGGATTTTTTCCTTTTCGGCTATATATAACTCAAACGCATCCAATCAATGAAATCCGTCTAAAAAAAATAGCAAATGGAAATTGTTCCTAAATCTTTCACAATTTTCCAAGTATTTTTTCTTTTGAATAATTTTAGTTATTATCCTGATAATATTTTTTATGTAATAATTATTCGAAACGTGTCACATATATATACACCAAGCACACCATTTTTGATTATCATCCATCATCTCACTCACTGATATTTATACATTCAAATATTTATTTATTTTCAAGTTTTACGCAAATCTCTTTCACTCTTAAACCTCATAACCTTAGAGATCATCAGTCATCAATCATCTTCTTCGTTGTTATCACTTCTTTAGTAGCTCTCAACGAGATTTCTCCAAAATCAGCGATGCCTTTAACGAGATCAAAGAGTCTTCCGGCGACGGAGAACGGTGGATCCGATCGGGAGACACTCCAATCAGGAAGATCAGTGGCTGGGATTCTCTATAAATGGACTAATTACGGAAAAGGATGGAGATCTAGATGGTTCCTCCTCCGCGACGGAATCTTATCGTATTCCAAGATCCGAAGACCGGAGAATGTCAATCTCTTATCTCCTTCCGATGATCTGAGGTTAATCGGAGATATTTCCACCGATCGTCTCTTGAGAATGAAGAGTTGTAGTGGCCGTAGTCGTCGGAAACATCACAAAAACATTGGCATTGTTCATCTCAAGGTATTTCTTAGTTCGAATTTCAATGTTTTTTGAATTAGCAATAGTTAGGTTTTGAATTAGTACTATTGTTGTTTGGCTTATCATCTTCTATATTCTGGTTTCTGAAAAGTTTTTGAGTAGCTACTTATCTGTAGTGGGCCATATCAACAGGTATTGGCAGTACTATGAGTCTCAAAGTTCATTGTCGAAAAACCAAATAGCCAAAATACAAAAACCTTTTTTTTGGCTGGTGCTACTACAATCTGGTATTGCAGGACCAGATCAGGGTCTCAATTTGTTGAACACATTTTACATCTTGTTAGAATTTGGTTTATTTTGTAGTAAAGCCAAGAAGTGTTAGAAATTTGTCACCTTTGGTCACATGTAAAAACTCTTTATCTTTTGATTTTTTTGTTTGTTTCTTGATTTTGTTTCCCAGGCATGGGCCTGAGTTCTTTTGATTTGTGTTTGATTTTTTTTCTTTGCCATCTTATCCTTGGCTAATTCCATGGATCATTGACCAGTAGATTTAGTTATATCCTTTTTAGTGGAGTTTCTACATGATTGGTGAATGGTAGGTGTAGCTAGTCGGTAGGAAATAATCAAGTGTGGATAAATAATGGAGTGTAGCTGTGTTGGAGCTGAAGGCCTCCTCTTGGAGAAATTCTAGCCATATATTTTTTTGTTAACTTGTAAGAGTTATATTTGCTTATTCTAAATACTCCAAAGCTTATCCAGACATAAGCTTTGAGTCTGTGTTTATTTCTTTCTCTGAGTAATTGCATTCTTCTGTGTTTGCTTTTTAATTTTTTCGTTAGAACATGGAACTTGTAATTATTAATTGTTCACAGTTTGTTTTTGAACATGAGAGCCTCTAATCTGATCTTAACTTATAGACTTTTATTAGTTGGAAAAATGTTTACTCGTTTGAGGGCTTAAGCCTGTAATTAGATGAATATCATTTCATTCTTTTGTTTTCCAGCAGGTTTCATCTTACCGAGAAAGCAAGTCTGATCATAGAAAGTTTTATATCTTTACTGCAACCAAGACTCTGCATCTGAGGACTGATTCTAGAAGTGATAGAGCAGCATGGTTACAAGCTTTAGCATCTACCAGGGGCATAGTTCCTCTCCAGTCAATTAATGGGGATTTCTCCTTCGTATCACCAAAGGATTTATCCATATCTACCGAGAGACTAAAGAAACGGTTGTTTGAAGAGGGAATGAACGAGAGTCTTGTAAAAGAGTGCGAGCAGATCGTGGATTCAGAGTTCTGTGAAGTTCAAGAACAGATTAAACTTCTTCACGAAGAGCGGAAAAAGTTGCTTGATGCTTTGAGGCAGCTAGAGGTAAAGCTGAATTTTTGGTCTTCTTTTATGATCGTTTTGGTTTGGTTGAGCTGTTTAGTGTGGTCTCGGTCATTGTTTCCTTTCATATAATGACTTAGTATTCCACGGGCTTTACAGTGCAGTTGCATTGGTAACAGCGAGTCTATGCACAAAGGCATGCTAGTTTATTTGTCATGTAATCACGAACGGGACGGTTATTTTAATATATGTTTTACATTCTTTTATCTCCATTCATGTGGATATTTTGTTAATTGAGTTGATAATTTCTGAACTTCATATATCCATGCCTAGGCATAACACAAAAATTATGTATCATGCATTAAAAACTTGAATGTCAAGTTATGATTATTATGAATCTTGCGAAAGATCCCTCCCCGCTTTTTATAATTCTGTTATTTGTTGGCTATTCTACACTGAGAGTTTCTTTATGTACAGATGGCCAACCTTGAAGCTGAAGCCTCAGGGATCCATGACGATGTCTACCAATTAAGAAATCACAAGTATTCCAGCTTAGGACGTGGAAAATATAGTGGTACACAAAATTTCTATCGCGTAATTGTTCTTTTATTCACTGCATCTCTTTCTCTTTCTCTGTTTTAGTTTTGCCATTAAATATTGATGAAGCCAGCTGGCGAGGATCTCGTTACTGCATAGTAGAACAATAATTTCTGATACGATATTCAATTATTTGTTTCCTAAATTTTCCTCCTTATGCTTCTTTTACATAGCTTCAGTGGAGTTGCATTTAGCTTCCTGTGTTGTTTTGCTTGACAATATTTAATTTCTAGAATGCAGTACAAGTGCTTCATCTGATGATAAGCAAGAGTTTGAGGATATCTCTGAGGAAGACGAGGCTTCCTTCCATGACACAAAGGAGTCATTTGGTGAACCTGATGTTGGTTCTGTGCTCACGCATTTTAAGAGACGAACAAAGCTTCCTGATCCAGCAGAGAAAGAGAGAGGTGTCAGTCTCTGGTCTATGATCAAAGACAATGTTGGAAAGGATCTCACACGAGTTTGTCTTCCTGTTTATTTCAATGAACCAATATCTTCCCTCCAAAAGTGTTTTGAAGACTTGGAGTACTCTTATCTCTTGGACCAAGCATATGAATACGGAAAATCCGTAAGTGATTTCAAAAAACTTACTGTTGTATGTAATTCGCTTCCTTCTGGAAATGCAAACGTTTTCTCTACTCTTAACTTTTATTTAATTCCAATTACTAAAGTAATTTAACTACATAGTTTGAGCTTCTATGCTCTTGCATGATATGATATGTGGTCTATACTTATCTTTTTATCTTAAATTGACCTCTCAGTTTGTTATATTAACAGAGTTTTTCATCATCAGGGGAAGAGTCTCCTTAGAGCCCTCAATGTCGCTGCTTTTGCAGTCTCTGGTTATGCTTCCACCGAAGGACGACACTGTAAACCTTTCAACCCTTTGCTCGGAGAAACATATGAAGCTGACTTTCCTGAAAAGGGAATTCGTTTCTTCTCTGAGAAGGTAATATCATATATACCTTTTTTACTGAAGTCTTGATGAGATGAACATAAATGTCAGTTTTCTAAGACTGATAAATGGTCAATAAACAAAATCGGTGATTCATGCAGAAGCTCTATGATTCAGGAGCAGCTCTGTAGTACTCTAAAGTCTAAACATGTTAATATGCATGTAGTTGACACTCAGCTTCACTCGTATCCGGATTTAAAAAAAATGAAACATATGGAGAAAAAAAATTATGAGAATCTTTTCTTAAGAAGTTTGGCATATAATTCGTTAGGGTATTGTACTCTCATAATAGGTTAGCCACCATCCAACAGTTATCGCCTGCCATTGCGAAGGTAAAGGGTGGAAGTTCTGGGGCGACACAAACCTCCGGTCGAAGTTTTGGGGGAGATCGATCCAACTTGAACCCGTTGGAATCTTGACTCTCGAGTTTGATGATGGAGAAATTTTCCAGTGGAGCAAAGTATGTATAATACAAACTACAAAACTCCTGTCCTTTTCCGCATTTTATTTCTTGTCCCTGAGACTGATCACTCTATGCTTATCTTTGTTTTTAGGTAACAACAACTATATACAATATCCTACTTGGTAAACTGTACTGCGATCACCATGGGATAATGAAAATCCGTGGAAATCGCCAATATTCTTGTATGTTAAAGTTCAAGGAGCAATCGATTCTTGATAGAAATCCCCACCAGGTGATTACACAGAGATATGCACTGTTAAGTGTTTTCGATCTACGTGGCATTTCTGAAATAACTTCATGGTCAAATATATATAGGTTAATGGTTTTGTAGAAGATGTAACTGGAAAAAAGGCTGCGACGGTATTTGGTAAATGGAATGATAGCCTTTATTATGTTGCTGGTGATGGAATCAACAAGGCAAGCGCCTCATTACTGTGGAAAGCGACAAAGGCACCACCTAATGTCACCAGATACAACTTTACATCATTCGCGATGACGCTAAATGAATTGATACCTGGTTTGGAGGTATATTAGTATTTTTTTAATTTTGGATTTGTTTGTAAACATGAATTTTGGGTTTCTGCTGTACTTGAAATCTTGTTTTAGCAACTGTGTGATCTTTTCGTAATTTTGTTCCCTTGGTTTAAGGAAAAGCTGCCTCCAACAGATTCTAGGCTCCGACCAGATCAACGACACTTGGAGAACGGTGAATATGAGAAGGCAAATGAAGAGAAACAAAGATTAGAGAGAAGACAAAGAATGGTACACTGAGTATCTCAACACTAATTCTCTGGTCCATGAATTCATTAACTTTTTTTTAAAATGTTTTAACAACTGTAAATGGCTTATGATTCTGCAGTCACGGCAAATTCAGGAAAGTGGGTGGAGACCGAGATGGTTCGAGCCTCAAGGAGAGAGTGAAAGCTATAAGTATACGGGCGGTTATTGGGAAGCACGAGATGTTAAAAGTTGGGATGATTGCCCTAACATATTTGGAGAGTTCACCGAAGAGGTTGCAGATTGTGCTTAAGCCGAGGTATTATAATATATCAAAAGTTGTGATATTCGTCAAGTGGTTGATACCCGCAAGTAACTATAGAATCTTGATCACCCGATCGATCCGTGAATCAGCTCAAGATAATGGTTACAACTGGGATCTAAGATTATTATGGTTCATGGCTAAGGAGGAACGTGAGCCTTCTGCCCCCTAGGGATTGATTCTCGATAGTGAACAGAGCTTTCTTTTGGTTTGAATTTTCTGTTTATTTAAACTCCGGAGATCAGAAGATGATAGATATATTCTTTTTCAGTTCTTTTGTAGTAATGTTTCTGCTATAGCTTCAAAAGATGGTCCGATAAAGAGAATTTAAAGAGCCTCACTGTAAAGGTCACTGAGAGAAATGCAACTCGGTTCCAACATTTGGACAAATATTATTTGTGATCTATTTGTATTAATTCAATACAAAGGAAGCGATTGAAATTTGAGTTTATGCATTTGTTGGTCATTTTACAAAAACTACATATGCAAAATGGTAACTCTAACCAGAAAAACTCGAAAGCAACTCTGTTTTAGACTTATAGTCAGCATGTTTGTTTTAAAGATTTAACTTCTTAAATGTAATAAGAATCTAGAATGTATTGACACATTCAAATCATGACTCTACTACCTAAATTATACGTGTTTTGATTTTATGTTTTACTTAGGTACGAGTTTTATAAAGTTTTCAAAAATACTTAGAAAAAAAAAATGGTTTCTATGTATTTTTAATAGTTATCGATGATGAGTTGTAAACTTCAAGAAAAATAACTGAACACTATTGATTTAGAGTAAAAAATCATATTTAAACTGAATTTGGGTAAAATGTTTAGGTTGTTATTTAAATTTGGATGTACTATGTGCTATATAGAAGCCCCGTTATCAAAATATGTTTTTAACAGTCTGGCGTATCTTTAAACTTCGTACATGACAAATATAGAAGAAAAACAAATACAATAGAAGTAGTGACAAAGTGTTGTAAGATATTTGTTTCCAAAGATCTCTTTCTTTTTGGTTATATTTTTCTTAATTCATCTAGGTTTCACCCTAATTCACTCACAATAATGTGTATTAAGGAATTCAATATGCAAATGTTTAATATGTATAACTATCAAATCCTATACCTTTACTTGTACCCCTTGGTCTATATATATCGTGGTCTCAAAGAAAGTAACATTGATACAATAATATTTCTACACAAATCTCATATTATTATTTTTTGCTCAACTCAAAGACGTGTTTGTTGTCGGCCAAGAATAGATATTTGGTTTATATGAAACAAGTAATGGGCTATCTCAAGCTTAGTAGCGTGGTCCATATCTCGTTGATGTTAATGGATCGTTGTTTTTGTATTCATCATTAATATGGATCGTCTTATGTTAGATGTTGACGATCGAAATTTCTAAATAAAGGATTTATATGTTTGGAGTCTTCGTAGAAATTGATGCTCTGCGGTCCAAATAGAGGCATAAATCTTTATCCTACTGAAATATTAGTGGTTTCAAATAAAGTCAATCCGATGACGACTGATTAATCCCAACCGCAAATTTTCGTTTTTCGAAAGAATTCGTAAATCCTCCTCGTCATGTTTTAGAAACTTTTTTTTATTGCGTCGTTTGTCAAAAATAAGAGATATATGCATGTTTTTGGCAAACTGCAAACATTTAAGTTACATGATGTACGTAGGTGATAAAGCTACTTTATTTAGTAGAAGGAAAAGGAAAAAGGGAACACTATTTATATGATCATTACCAAATTATGAGAGACATTTAATTTGGTTAAGATGAAAATGAGGAAGGAGGGTTGCTCCGATGGCAACCCTAAAGTTACTTCATTGATTGTCATTACACACATGACACATTTTACATATGAATTTTTACACTTTCTTTTTTTTTTTTTGATCAAAAAATTCTTTACACTTGTTAAGAAACCCTAATTACATAGACTTGTGTGGGATTAATACTCATGATATTGGATTTTTTGTGTGTGCTTCAGTAGTAGATATACAGAAATTTTTCACAGTACTTAAGTCAGTTAATATAGATGTAAATAAATAAAAAATTGTATCTTAGCGTTTAGTGTTTGTGGGGTTAGGTTTTAAATTTTGTGGTTTAAAATTTAATTGATAGAGTTTAGAGTTTAGTTTTTATGGCTTAGTTGTATATATAGTACATACATACATATTAAATTATATACTTTGAAATAGAGGAAAATTTTGCAATCCTTCTTACCAGTTGGCCAAAACATGCATGTAATTATCTAGAATGACAAAATAAGCAATTTTTTAGACCAAAAAAAAAAAAAAAAAAAAAAAAAAA
>Ga0041059_1002310_pt1 | contig 14390 bp, 7 predicted proteins | sample AraColnosormetaG_FD_56232 | JGI IMG/M metagenome (GOLD analysis project Ga0041059, IMG submission 56232) | Arabidopsis roots microbial communities from North Carolina, USA - Col MF nosort | ecosystem: Host-associated > Plants > Roots > Unclassified | place: USA: North Carolina | collected 2013-09-02
AAGACACGATTTTCCTGAGGATCTTGATGTCAGATTCTTTGGTTTCTTGCATTGTAAGGCATAAAATCAAAAGGGGTTTGATTTCATAGAGAGAGTCGAGAGAGAATTTGGAAAATACGATTTGATTTTTCAGATAGGTGAGGGTCTCAGAGAGTTGAGAGATTGATCGGAGTCTGAGAATGCCACTGGAAGAAGATTGATAGACTTTAAGAAGCTTTAGGGTTAAGCAACCTGGGTTACAAGAAACGCAGATGTCGTACAGCGCACGCGATGTTTTATACTCTTCGGAGTCTTGACGCTTAAAGAGATGATCGATGACCATCGCTACTTCTTCATGGCTTTCACTAACAAGAATCTCTCTCGCTTTCAACATAAGATTCAAATATTCCTCCATTTCCGGAAAATTTGGGATTTGCGTTTTTCTTTGGTTACGAAACTGAATATAAACCGGAACTAACCGTATGTTTAGTTGAAATCATTCAAAATGGCTGTCGTATATTTTTAGAATTATGGGCCAATAACTCTTCTTCCCACTCAGCTTCATAACCTCTATATCCACCATCATCATCCTCACCACGAACACTATCATCTTCATCATTACATTTCTCAAGGTACCAAGGAGGCAAAGTCGCTTCACACCTTTACCAGCAACACCATATCCTAATCTATATTTGTCCTCATCTGCATTATTATAACTTATGACTTTAAATGAGGTTTGGTTTCTCTCTCACCAATGTATCACCCAATTTGGATGTTTTTAAGGGGTAAATTTCAACTAAAATGTAGTCCAAGTTATTAATGTTTTGGTAGAATTAATCGAAATTAGAGACATCAGAACAGCTAACATCAATTTGGATTTTTTTTTTGTTCGACCCTAACAGTAAAAACCATTCATCAGTGTGGTAAATGTCGAAAATGTATTACGATTAGAATTGATACATTCATCAGTTTGGTCAAAAACACCTATCTTCGATCGATATTTTTTTTACCAAAACGAAGTTGATGTAAATTGTTGGTTGCAAGTTGAGTTCTGACCAATAAAATTGGTAGAAATTCTTTGACCATTTGTAAATTGTTGGTTGCATGTTTATACTGAATTAAACATTTGCTTCGAATATTTTAGACCAATAAAAATGGTAGAAATATTTTGATCGGTTGACATTTTTGACCGAGAATAGTGGTCGAAAACATCTTACCAAAAAGTGGTCAAAACTTAATGACCAAAATAATGGTGAATATTATTTTTTACCAATTTTCGACCATATATTTCAATCTGACTAACTTATATACAAGATTGGAATATAAGTATAAATCAAAATTCAATTTAATTCTTAAATATTTGATTCATAATAACTTAATAAAAATAAAAATATAATTTAAAATACACAAAAAAACAATACTTTTATACAAGAAATCAATTTTAAAATTATTTGATTAACAAATTTTAAAAATATTTGAGTTTTTGTTTTCCTTAACAAAGTTACCATGTGACTAATATATCTCTCCAATCTTAAGAGTTGGAGTTTGAAACTCTTCTTAACAGAAAAACTCTTTCATGAATGCGGTAAATCTGGAGCTACATGTATAGGTATGTGGAATGCATTTATATCAACCTTAGGCACAAATAGTGAATGCTTCAAAGCAATCCAAGTCTTTGAGAACATTCCTTCCACCTTGATCAAAACTCACTCAACATTTTGGAACGTGATGGTAACTTGTACACATGCTCGACAAACTGAGTATGGGCATTATCTTCTTGCAAGGATAGTCAAGACTCTATGGATAGAACCAACTATTGAAATAATGGGGACATATTTAGACGGCTTGGCTAGAGGAAAAGTGATTGATGAGGCATAACGAGTTGTCAAGACTTTGATTTTCAAGCCTAACTAGGAGATTGCTGTGAGTCTTTTATCAAAGTACAAAAGCCATTCAACACCCATTGAGTTTGCTAAACGTTTTGTGAGGTACCTTGAAGAGAAGAAAGTCACCTTCTACATTGCTGGAACGACTTATAAGGTACTAGACGAAGATGGGGTGGAGTGGAAATCTAATGTCAAGATTAAGAAACAGAAGAAAGGAAAATCCACAATCCACTCCCATTAGAGCAGTTCAAAGTACTATATATTGCTGCACAGCTAAATCATTCGTCAAAGGCATTTCTTAACCATGCTATTTGACCTGAGGTTACGAGAGTAAGGATATAATTGTATTGATTGTTTTGAAACAGTGAAATAAACATGAAAAAGTGCAGTGAAATAAACATGAAAAAGTGCATACTCCCACATATGTGCCCCATATGCTCTAACAAACTTGATAAGTGTCATACGTAGTGAGATACCCTTATATTTTTTTTAGCTTTTTATATACTATTGCTTACAAACCTTATTAATATAGTTAAATAATTAGGGTGGGCATCGGTTTGGATTAAGTAATGATTTTGGATAATGATTAAAAAATAATTTTGATTTTTTTTTCAACTTCAGAAAACTCAATCTTAACTTTTAAAAATGTTTATGTCTTTTCACAACTATAATATTTTATATCTATAAGTAAAAAACTTGTTAGAAAACTTATCTTACTTTGATAAAAGATTCATTTTGATTAATTATCTTTGTTATCCTGTAAATTCTCGGTTTTGACATTAATCACTCAATTCCGGTATTTTAATAAATTACAAAATGAGTTTTGTGCAGTGTTGAAGATATATTCTCAAATACAGTAATTGCTTTCAACCCTTGATTTCGAAATGCCTAAGCTTGAAATCCTAAGCTGTCCATACACCAAGACCTACATCTCCAGATCTCTATAACAGTCATAAAAAAACTTCTGCCTATACTTTATTTATTAGTTTTCATATTTCCATCCGTTTATTTGCAAGGCCCATTACTGCACTAGGCCCTACATTTTGTTAGAAGAGGCAAAGCCTTATAAGCGACATTCTCAATTTCCAACTATTACCCTTCCGAACTCTTCACCTAACACACATTTTCTAGGGGTAAACGTGTCATATCGTATGCAGAAACGTGATCCCAGCATATCCGGTTCTTCTTTATCCTTTGTTGGAGGCAATATCTACGTAGACAGTTACCTCGTACACCTTCAGTAAAATGGACGGTTGAGATTCCTATTTCAGTAAATAGCTAATATCTACCGTCAGATTCTCACTGAACAGATTAAGCATACAACGTCAGCTGAAGTGTTTAGATGTTACCATACACCATCTGTAGAGAATCTCTGACCTTATCGCATAATTTTTTAATGTTTTGCAGAATTTTTGTAGGTTGCTTATTTGCTTTTTCTTTCATATTTTTTCGTTAATTGTTGTTGTTATCTTCAACGATAGCGTTGTGCTCTGGAGAAGTGTTTGATCGCAGAAAAGCTTCGTTCTTTGTAGTCTACAGGTTTGATCACTGAGTTCTTAACTTCTTTTTTGGTTTGATTGCGATCCTGTACTTTCGTTTAGATTACTTAAAGGTTGGGTCTTTAACATGATCGACTGATAGATTTGTGGGAATTTTGATAATCTGAGTTCCAGAGTTTGGGAATTGATGATTTGATTTGAGTGTTAAATTTGTTTTGATGGTTGTCTGATTGGTGTCACCTATTTGTTATGTGTGTGTAGGCGTGGAAGGAATGGCAAAAAGCTCGTTCAAGCAAGAGCATGACTTAGGTTTGGATTTGAGCTTTGTTCTTGCTTTACTGTTTGGTCCTCGAAATCAAAACCTTGTGCTTTGATCTAATGATCCTGTTTCCTAAATCTTCAGAGAAGAGAAGGGCAGAGGCTGCTAGGATTAGAGAGAAGTATCCTGATAGGATTCCGGTGAGACTTTCAGTGTCTCTCTTATACATTGATCGATCATACATTTCTAAAGTTATATGTGATTAGCATATTGTTTCCCTTTCTATGTTCGGATCAATCTTTTGTGTTTGACTGAGTTTATGCAGGTTAAGTTGTTGTGGTTTATGGCCCAGCAATATGGTAGTAATGAACTTATTGGGATATAATGAACTTATTGGGATAGCATCTGGTTTTAAATGGACACCCTACCCGACTAAAGGATGGTTATCAAGTTATTATTGTTTGATTAGCTTCATGCTTGTGATATATGTTTGCCACTGTTTCAACTACATGGAGTTGATTGAGTTATAGTGACTATAACAACATTAGGACTTTGAATTTAGTTGTCATTTTTTGGAACGTGACTTTCTGAAACTCGATTCTTACTGAGTACTTACGGCTTAGATAAGTAGATTTGCATGATTCATGTGGCTACGTGCTTTATGATTCACATGGTAAAAATGACACTTGAGATGATGATTTCCACGCATTTATATTTTTGTGGGATCCAGGTGATTGTTGAGAAGGCTGAGAAGAGTGATATACCAACCATCGACAAGAAAAAGTAAGCATATAAATGGCATCAGTATCCTTTTCATTCGGACCTGACTTGTTAATAATAGTGATTGATAACTAAGCTTTTTTCAAATTTGCAGGTACCTAGTCCCGGCTGATCTGACTGTGGGGCAGTTTGTGTATGTCATTCGCAAAAGAATCAAATTGAGTGCAGAAAAGGCTATCTTCATATTCGTGGACAATGTTCTTCCTCCAGCAGGTAAACAGATAGATCTCCTCTGTATTCAAGACTCAGGAGTTTCATTATCTTTTAACACAAGTAACAAGAGCATAAGAAGGCGTCTACTTATATGTTCCCCGGTGATTATAAATTCTTTATATTTGGCTGATCTGATCTGGTAACTTTGCAGGTGCGCTCATGTCTTCTGTGTACGAAGAGAAAAAGGATGATGATGGGTTCCTCTATGTCACTTACAGCGGAGAAAACACATTTGGATTTGGATCTCCATAATAGAGACCTCTTGCTGGATATTTCATTTTACTCCTCTCTATTTTCACCAAATATTTCATCTTCTTATTAATTACTAAGCAAGCAAGCCACCTATGTACTTATTCTCTAAGGACCTTTGGTCGGGCGTTAATATGTACAGAAAACATAAAATAATGTATATAATCTTCTTTCAAGGATCTAAAAACCTACTTTAGGTGAATCTATCACATCTCCCTCTTGACTTTGTTGTGTTTTTTTTGATGTCTTCAATCTATAAGCCGACATAACACGTCGCTTATGGCACATGGGCCATGACAGTTCCAAATTGCAAAGCCTAAGTGAAGAGAAGTTATATCACCAAACTCAATAGAAGTGCAAGCACAAGGGAACTGTGCCACGTGGCAGACATGGTCGGTACCGGTTGAAGGTTGGCCGGCGACGATCTTATAAAGGTCCCACATTGTCGTTGACGGAGAGAAGGAGGAGACGGTCGGACCATGCTGGCTTGTTTCTCATCTTACACTTTTCAATATTGATTTTTGTTTCATATATTTATTTGTTCACAGTTTTAGCTCGATTTATGATCGTCAAAGATTGTAATTCAAGGTTCCAACCGGTCACGTGGAACATGAGAGACGCGGTTGTGTTTTTGGGATTTTGGACCATTGAAGTGAAAGTTGAATGTAAAAGCTTTTCATAACTTGTGAGTGTTTTGTCCAAAGAAATCAATGTCAAATAGTGTAGTGATAAGAAGGTGATCGATTAGGACTTAAGAGAGTAAACACGTCGGTCATACAATAATGGCGTGGATGAAAAAGGTGAAGAACCGGAGAATAAGGTGAGCAAATGGAAGAAAGGAAAATGAGAATGCAGGAGATGATGACCCCACGAAGACTCTCAAGTAGACAAAAGGTTTGGCCGATCAAGACACCCATATACATACGATAGATATGTATGTTGAATGTAAAATATATTTGAATAATAGACAAGAGAGAAGATTAAAAAGAAATAAAAGAGAAGAGGAACAAGAGCATGTTATGATAATGAAGGACCCCTCCCCCCACCTGTATTTAATGCTTGTCTTACTCTCTTTACTCTCTTCTGCCTACAAATACTCTCCTTCCCTCTTCTCTTCTCTTACACCAATTAACAACATTTCAAACTTTCTTTGTCCTGCTCTAGTCTCATCTCCCTGTATACAGACACAGCATATATACACAAGTATCTCAAGAACAAGAAGAAGAATAAGAGAAGTCATGTCTTGCTCTTTGAGGAGTGGACTCGTGATAGTGTTCTGTTTCATTCTTCTGCTTTTGTCTTCCAATGTTGGATGTGCCTCTGCCGCTCGTCGTTTAAGGTCACATAAGCATCATCATCACAAGGTTGCTTCTTTGGACGTCTTCAATGGTGGAGAAAGGAGGCGGGCGTTGGGTGGAGTCGAGACAGGGGAAGAAGTAGTAGTCATGGATTATCCTCAGCCTCATCGTAAGCCTCCGATCCACAACGAGAAGTCTTAATTACCCGATCCATATATACCAGTCTCTCTAAATATATCATACTGTTATATGCATATGCATTCACCATGTTGGTGGTTGTAATGACTCTTGTGCTATCTCTATATATATTCATGACCAACTTCTTTGTTCTCTATTTCTCCTCGTATACAACAAACAAGGTGCTTCCTATTAATTACTCTGTTTCTTATGGGTATTGCATAAAAGATTTTCAACATTTGAGAAACAGAATTGTGAAAATTCTTCATTAAGCTTTGAATGTACAAGAGATCTTAAATACAGAAACTAAACCGAGCCTGAAGCTAAATCAACAATAACCAATCTAGAATAATCGACATGTAGACTCAAATAGATCTCTTTGCCGCCATTTTAGCTCCAAGTAGCACGTAACAAAAGTATCATTACAAAGAATACCAATGTGTATAAGAGATAAAAACCTTCATTGAAGCTAAAATCTTAAAGCTAAGCCTAACATTTCATAACAGGGTGATAAAAATAGTGTTATACATATTCCTGATTTCAACTGCAAGGAACAATGAATGGTTTCACAAATTCAAGGAATTCGGATGTTCTGACACCGAGCTTCAGATCGATTTCTCCACCACCCAACCAGAAGAAATCCGGTTTAAGTTTGGTTATAGCCTCATCCAATATAACCTGACATTTCCCAAAGCCCCCCCCATCCAACTCGTCAGTATCAATATATCGAAAGTTTATTTCAATTCAAAGCACGATTAGTCTGAATATGCCATGGAAACTCTAAACATGAATTAATACTAAACTCCATATCTCCACTATGAATGAATACTTCGAAATACCAAGTCAATCTGCACATATCCAATTGAGATCAAGTAATTCATCATGAGAGCATAAGCAACCTAACTAATTACCCTAAAGGGAAACTCATTTACTTAATTACTGAGGTCTAAAGATGATATTGAAAGACTCATGTGTCACAGTAGCACAAATAGTGTGTTGTCTGAAGTGGGCCAATTCCGGATAAGGAAAGGAAGATAAACACATCAATGCAGTAGGGTACGTGCCTAAGATTATATATACACAGACCAAAAATAACGCCATTTAAGTCTCTCTGACTGACACCAATTACTAACTCTCGCACTTGTAATGCAAAGAAGGTATTGAACTGTAAAAACGGAGGTTCTAATTTTTTACTATCAACGGGGAAAGTACTAAAGACAATGAGTGGGACAATCAGCAGCTGGCTCACACGGAAACTCTTAACTTCTGCTCTGTACCAATTCAAATTGTGTTATAATGCACCACACCCTCCTGTACAGACTAAGAGAAACAAAACAAGGCCAAACCTAGCTGTGTAACTCATTAGGCACTGGAACCTTCCGGGCCTCTAGGACAGGACAATAAACTATAGTGTCTGCAAAACGCTTGGCAAGAACATGTGTATGAAAGGGAAAACTCTCTGTAAATATTTCTCAATACAAAATACAACACGAAACTGTTTGTCTAGGAGAAGAAAACATAAGTGGGTAGAGGTTCCTCTCATACTACTCCTATGTCTAATATGTAATTAATAGTGTAGAGCAGCATTGAGCAAGCACGCCCAAAACATGTCAATAATGCATGATGTAGAAAAGTTGGCCAGCTTCAATCAAACAAAGATTTTTAAACCTATCACAGAAATAACGGTGTGGAAACAAAACTTACCGGTATGTTTGTCTTCATACCAATACAGGTTACCCCATTATGCTCAAACCCCGTCAATTTAATCGACGTCTCCTCAGGAGCAAGTCTCACTACACAGAGGTTAACACAAGCCTCAGCATAAAGAAGCAACATATCATATACACTTCAATATGTTAACAGATCATAGAAATAAGAAGCACTAACGATTAAATCTTTTCTTTGGGATCTTGCCCTCGTTTAGTGAATAAAGAAACTGCTTCACTGCTTCAGCATTGAATCTAGCAGTATACTACCATAAGTAAAATAGTCAGATGAATACGATTAAAGACGAAACAAAGGTGAAAATGCTATTCTACAGGAACCATGAGGAGCACCTGAACCACAACCACATAGTATTTTGAGTTGTTTGGATCACTGCAATCCAAAATATTTGATGCAGCTTGAGTATTAACCTGTAATATAGTCAGCATCTAGTGAGGAAACAAACACAGGCACAGAGATTCAATGTGTAGTGTCACAATCACATATCAACGAAGATTTTAAAATTGTTCCATAAAATACACTAAATCCGATAGAATTCAATTATATAGCAATTGAAGTACCAGAACAATACTCTTGCAGAGATGGTCGACTGAGGAAGCGCCGAGAACGTCGCGACGAGATTCGAGAGGCCAGTCATAGTAATCGGTAGCAACTCTCTTGAAGCAGAAGTCGTTAACGCCGCCGGACTGGAGAATGGTGGAGAGGCGAGTCACAGTTTCGTTTTCATCAACCGGTAGAGAAGGCGACGGAGCAGCAGAGGAATTCTGTGGGAGAAAAGAGCTCTCAAGAATGGAGATTTTGTGGAGGATTTCAATTTGGAGTCTCTCAAGCTCTGCCGCTGCAGTTTCCATGCCTTCTCCGTCGTCCATTTCGAATTGCCGATCGTCGCCGCAGCAAAAGTTTTGTTTCGTTTCTTACGTTTGATTTCGTAATCATCTGTGCTCGTGTCTACGGTAAATTAGAAAGGAACAGGATGATCTGAGCCGTTGAATTTGTCTTGCGTCTTGTGGAAAATAAAAACTCTGGGCCAGAACCAGGCTCGGAAAACACTAGACGTTATATGTAGATATTGGCCCAAATAAACAAATATGGGCCAATTTAGTGTTGTGCCAATAACTATGGTTTATGGATGATTAATCCGGTTTATGGTTTGATTTCAGTTTGCCTTTTTTGTTTTTTTTTTAGAAACTAAAATTATATAAAACCATTTGTAACTTGGTTTTCGAGTTTGGTCTTAATTTAGAATTAACATTATATTGGATACTGGATATTAATTTAGAGAGATTTAAATGCAATAACAAATCAATTTAACCACGGTTTGGGTTTTAACGGTTGTGGATTTTTCCACCCTAGGGAATAAAACAACGGGCCAACCAGTCAAACCAGGCTATTAAGAAGCAGGGAATGAACATTGAACATAGTTCTTGACTAAAGAGCAAAACCGACGTCGTACTACAAATACTGAGTTGCCGACGCAAATCTAGATTGGCCCAAATCAACATATATGGGCCCATTTAGTGCTCTGCTCCACTACGAGTACACGTGACGGGACAACCCTCGTTGACTCTTTAACATGTTGTACATTATCTTTCGCCACGTGGACTTATCCAGTTGTCAAATCTGACGGTGTAAAAAGACAATTCACTCGTCACCGCGTAACACACAATTGAGATCTCCGTAAATTTCTGGAACTATCAGCCCACATTCCAAAGCAAAACCAAATCTACAAGTCTTGTCTATATAATAAACACCAGAGACCATTAAACACACGAAAATTAAAAAAGGTTAAGGAAACGAAAATATGATGATGAAGTCGTTGATCTGTCTCTCTCTCATCCTCCTCCCACTTGTCTCCGTCGTGGAAGGTCTCGGTGGTGGTGGTGGTCTTGGTAGCCGGAAGCCGATCAAGAATGTATCTGATCCGGATGTTGTTGCGGTCGCCAAGTATGCCATCGAGGAACATAACAAGGAGTCGAAGGAGAAGTTGGTTTTCGTCAAGGTTGTGGAGGGAACGACGCAAGTGGTCTCCGGTACAAAGTACGATCTGAAAATTGCGGCGAAGGATGGTGGTGGTAAGATCAAGAACTATGAGGCTGTTGTTGTTGAAAAGCTTTGGCTTCATTCTAAGAGCCTTGAGTCTTTCAAGGCGTTATAGATCTTTAATTGGATTTTTGTAGATCGATCTCTCTCTCGGGTATATCTATCTAGCTTTTGATGATTTGAGACTCTGACGTTTGTGTTGTTGTTGGTAATATCTGTGGAATTAAAAATAAAATCAAACTTATGTTTTATGAGAATTCGTTAAGATGGATCTGCATTTGGATTGAATCGACCGACAGGATAATGATGCAACGCATACAACACGTGCGTCGACCGTGAGTTTTGACATGATCTGTTTTTTTTTTTCTTTGTTCGCGACTCGGTAATATAACTGGGTAAACTTCCATGTTCTAAATGTAGCCCGTAATTAAAAGACAAGTTTCGGGAGAATGGAAGAGTTTACATTGATTACGTATGCAGGTAAACTTTATCTAAGCCTTTTTGGAATAATGAGAGAATAGGAATATTAAGAGACCTAAGAATTTTGGAATAAACCAAGTAAGGTTAGTCTATACATACATCAACGAAGATCAATCCTTGCTAGACGGAGTTCAAGACCTAGATTTTTTTGGGATTAAACCAGGTACGGTTAGTCACTTAATCTAGGGATCAATTTGTGAAATTCAAGAAGCGGCTATAAAAATTTCGGAAGTTAGTGTAGACGTTGTTTTCGGATTCCGGTCATCATTAAACAAATGAGGGGATATTTTGTTAAATCGAGATTCACATTACATGTGAATATGTTATTGATAAAAAGAAATGATATAGTAAATTAGAGTGCAAATGGGTAATGTTTAACATGGATGTATGATGTATCATGAATGTTCTACGTCTTTGTTTAAAAAAATTCTCTTATTGGTTATGAAGAACTAGCGCCAAATCATGTCAAGCATCATGTTTAGATTGGAGGCCAATGCATGAAAGGGTGAATCACCTATTTATTATCCTTAAAAAAATAACAGGTGTAAATCGAGAAGCTTTATTGATTTTGTGTTTGATCACCGCTGCTCTTAAGCTTTCAAGAAAAATTTGTCACACAATTTTAACCCTTTTAAAATTGAAATTGCTTCCACAGTTTCACATACACATGTTATTACTTGGTTGTGGTAAAACGAGAATACTATATATAATCTTGTTCACGTTCCAAATTGCGTAGTTTATGCTAGTATCCTACTAAATCATACCGTAGTAGAAGCAAAAAAAAATGAGGGTCGTAGTCTCGTAGATGTAAGAGTTTTGTTAATAGAAAACATACACAAGAGTTGTTCTTGTTGAAAGCCCACTGGACCAAATTAGCATAGGCTTTTTAAATTGTTTCCCCACCAAATGAGGTTTCTTTTTTGGATGTGTTTTTTGTTTTGGGATAAAACCAAATTATGCAGTATATATATATATATATATATTTTTAGTTTTGTATTGAACGTTTGAACTTCTAAACGTAATATTATTAACAAAACTATTTATATGATTTTCAGAATAAAACTTGAATATGTAGTTTAAAACAGTAAAAAATCTGTTAAACCTCTATTTTTTGTTTTTTTTGTTGAAAACTTGAAATGTTATTTTTTATTAACAAACAAAATTAGATGATGGCTTGTCTTCACATCTAAAGCTTACTTTGTCCTTTTCAAAAACAAGAAGTTAAAAAACAAGTTTATTTGAAGTGAAAGGGAGATGATATATGGAAAAAAGAATAGTGCCTGGACCCTTTCATTATTGCAATTTTTAATTTGCATACACTTTATTTGGTCAATCTTTCGTTGCCCTCCCATCTCCACTTCCTTCTCATTTTTCTATTTAACTTTTCTATTTTTCTAAACCCACTTAAACGTATTTTATTTCATAATATCTGCATATGTTTTATGTAGCACACGCGTCTGAGTTTCTACTTCATTCGCAGATAAGTAAAAAAAAAACGAAAAAGTAAAAAGAAAAATGGAAAACACTTTTGTACATGTCTCACATTCAAATTAATCATGAATTTTCCTTAATCCTCACACCGGCATAATCTCTTTTGCGCTGTCCGAAACAAAGACGCGCATGTAGTTTTAATCAAACTTGGTAATTATTATGAATTCAAAATGAGATTGGATCCACTTACTTCCTCCGTTTCAATATTTCTTTTTTCTTTGGCGGCATGTTTACTCATTAGTCATTAGTGATTGAGTGGCGAATGATGAACTTTTTGTGGCACCATATTGGGTTGTATTAATGTAGAATTTTACTACCATTATCGGGATTAGTAATCTGAACAATAGACAAAATTTATATGAGAATCTATAATTGAACGAAATGGTCAAAAAAACATTATTTACACGTGTGGGTAATAAGGTGATGACCACAAAGAGTTGACTAATTAATAATTAGACTTTTCTGAACCAAAAAAACGTTGATGTGAAGCATGACATCATAGAAATGTACTCCCATTCTTTCTAATAAGTTGAGAAGTCCTTTTATTTCTTCTTCGTCACCATTACGTACAAACCTAAACATTTATCCAAAACTATATTAAAACATACTTGTTCTATGTATAATTGAAACATTAAGACATGTTAGGGTGATCTTCTTTTCGTAAACGCGATATTTGGAATGGTGATGGCTTGCTGAATGTTCTTCTCATTGACCACCGAAAATTTCATTATTTCTTGTTTTAAAACCTCTAAATGACTATACCAAGAAATATTATAAAAAATGTATATATATACACCATAAAGTTTTTTTATACCCTAATGTTTCTTATCAAAATAAAAATAACATAAAGTTGAATCATTGGTATGATGACCACGTAGTATGAATTGAGATCCCTTTTCAATCCTCTTATTTAGCAAAAGCTTTGACGGAAGCTTCACAGGCATAGGCCAAGCCTCTAAAAGAATTATTAAATAAACAACTAAGAGCAAAGGTGCTACCTAAATGTATTAATACTTTCTTTGTAACAGTCTTGTGGACTCTCTTTTTCGATAAAGCAGTATTAAGGACTTGCTTTTGTGAAATCCAAGCTTTGTTTGGTCCGGAGAAAGTGAGCAACACGGTTCGAACAAAGTGAGTAACGTGTACCTGTTGTTATTTTAGGACCATTAGCTTTATGATAGCTAGATAATAAATTAAACTAGATTAATTCCAAAAGTACACCCAATTTTGTACAAATTTTTGGAATTAGTATAGGCTTCTTCAACTTATAGTTCAATCGGTATTAGTTATTTTTTCCTTCCTAAATGCCATTTAAACAAATTTTCCAAAACTTCCACAAAAGGTTAATGAAAGACACTTGAAAGCGTAACGCACAAGAGTGACTCCTCATTTTTGAAAAATGCATTCCCACCTCAGTACTGCTCAGAGGTCTTCCATGTTCATATACAAAAGCCCTTTTGTTATTCCTTAAATTAGGCATTAACAATGTAAAAGACTCTTCACTCTCAAATGAATTTTCAACCTAAACTATTTGCAGCCTTGATGCCATTTATAGACCTTTTGTATTAAGATGCCGAATTCCTTTTTTTTTAACACGAGACTAACAACATGTTGAAACTTCTTTCCATATAATGTTTGTCATGACGAACTCTTTGTTACATTAATTAAACATCTTTATACATAATGTCATTATTTGCCATCTGCCGAACCTAGCCAACATGTGTGTCATAGGGATCGTAAGGGGTGACTAGTCAACGAGGTGAGATATACATTACTGTTAAATCTCACCTGCGAGTTCTTCACAATGCATGATATATCCATTTAGAATTCGAATAAATTGGTACACATAATAATAGCTAGAGTTCGAAATATTTAACAAGCATCGGTTATCTTGCACCTTTTTGTCATCTTCTGAGTTTTCCGGCTAGTCACATGGTTTTGCTTGTGTTGATTTTTTTTCAAAAGATGTTCAATGCTTTGATTCTTGATCTTTCTTAATACACACTTGTTTCGTTTGCTCTCCAAAGTCGACTCAAACACACGAACGCTTGCTCAATTTTTCCGAATTCTAGCAACCGAAGATTTTTTCCAAAAGTTATCCAAACGTACTTATAACCTCTTCTCAAAAATGATTTATATTTTAAAAAACAGTCATCGCCATTCATGCATTTAGTTTTGGAAAAGTATCTCAAATGTCTAAAGATATATCTATATAGCCAAATATGTAAGATATTCAAATTCATGGTAATGGCATACACAAATATATATTAAACCAGATATCTCAATCAACAATTTGTTTTTTTTTTTTTTGCTT
>Ga0041059_1002311_pt1 | contig 14382 bp, 17 predicted proteins | sample AraColnosormetaG_FD_56232 | JGI IMG/M metagenome (GOLD analysis project Ga0041059, IMG submission 56232) | Arabidopsis roots microbial communities from North Carolina, USA - Col MF nosort | ecosystem: Host-associated > Plants > Roots > Unclassified | place: USA: North Carolina | collected...
AAAAAAAAAAAAAAAAAAATGTTGTAGATGTAGGAGAAGAAAACTGGTAGTAATTAGCATCATATCACCGAATAATAAAAATAAGGTTTCTCGCAGTTGACTATCCGTAAGAATTAGAAATACTTACTAATTTGTTTATTCCTACCAAATTTTCATTTGCAACCAAAAATATTTGTATATATGTGATTGATCCAAATTTCAGTTTTTTAGTTAGGGAATTGGACATTTTTGTCTTTTGATGTGGGAACACAGTTTCTTGCATCCAAACTCACAACATGTTGTTTTCTTTAAATCTTTAACCATCAAAGACATTTTAGGTCAATAAAAGCATCTTTGTTTTCTAATGTAAATTCATTCATTATATACTTTATCAAGGTTGAATAAAAAATCTTAAGAAAATATAGCTAACTAGTCCAGTACTCCTCCTAAACTTTTTTTTGTTGTTGCCAAATTTACTGGATTATGTGATCTAATAATATGAAACACTCTAAACAACAGAATCTCAATAATATTTATCAAAACGAAAATGATGGAACTGTGTGTATTTTTCCACAGAAATAAAAGAAAATAAGACAAGTTCGTGGTCTTAAGCTATCGCCATCAGAACGTGTACAGAGTCACACAAATCGGTCTATATACCAGAATTCTAACAAATGATCAAAAATATCCAAACTTGCATACTTGCGTTATGTGATATCAACGAATCATAACATCCACATCTCTCTTTTATTAATTCAACTACAAGAGAGAATCAAAACAAAAGAACGAAAACGGTGTCGTTCATTATCTAACAGTGAACACTACACGATAGCCTAAGAAGGTCTTCTTCTTTTTTTGTCTTTTGGTACTGAGCCGTCGTTTTCGGGTCTGAACGTCAGTAAATGCAGAAGGCTCATGCTGAGACAGACAGCGATATGTCCTTGTAAGAGACAACACCAAAAGGAGTAAAAACCACCAAAAAAAGTAAATTATTTAACCACATAAATACACTACACACACATCCATATATTTCTATACTTATATACATGCTGATGCTGACATTATGACTTACATACATAACTGCTTCTCTTTTTTGTATTATTGACGTAGTAAAGGTGTCTCCAGAGTTTGCTGCACTGAAACTACTCGTTTCTCTCTGTGTTTTTACTGTTAACAATATCAAACCAACTCTCTATTGATCTCTTCATATTTGGAAAAGAATATTTAATAATATTAATAAATCACGAGTTCATATATAAGACAAACATATATATAAATAATATAAGGTTTTAGATGCCAAGACAAGTATTGGCTTTTATGGATAAATGGATATGAAAGTAAAGGACGTATACCCATAACGTTAGACAAATTGACTCTGTTTGTTGAACTTTGTTTTGTAATAGTATTCATTTAGATTCCTTTCTTTGTCGGTAAGCCAAATAGCCTCGAGGGATTGAGAGGAGACAAAGGGGAAGATATGAACCTGCAAAGGATGAGAAAATGCAGTAAGAAAGTTACTGTAGAGTAGTGAAGTGCCTTTAATGTCTGGGGGAGCAATAAACAAAGGAGACAATTCACAAAATAAATTATTATTTCAGATAATGGTTTTTTTTTTCGAGCTTGGACCTAGAAAAGTAAATCAATCCCATGACTCAAAAACTGTGTATACTCCATGTATTGAACTTACAAATGCTGTGAAACATTTATGCAGTATAAATGTATAATGGTTGTGACTGGCTTTTTAGTATCAGAAAACATTTATAGAAAACATGTGAGTTCATAATTTAAAAAACATTGAGCTAGCTAGTGTGTGAAGAAGAACTCAGAGAGAAGGAGATGAACAAAACAGCTAGTCAGAGTCAGCTATCTCCAAATTAATCATGATTTATATTCACAAGTTTTTCTATTTTTCTAATTTTACATCAATACCTTAATTCTATATATGTGTAAAAATATTCAGCAAAGTAATTAAAGGGACAATATGATTTTTAGGGTTTTATGGATCAATAAAATAAGAAAATTTGTCTTGATTGACCTGAAATAAGAATTCCTCAACCCATTGGATAAACTTTAAAAAGTCAAGATTTCTCAAATAGATCCAATTAGTTTTACTGACTTATTGAACATTATTAATGTACTGATTAAGAAGTAGTTCCCGCACTAAAGTATAGGCTATATGCAATACTAAGACTGATAAATTGGTAGACAAAAAAGGTAAACAAAAAATGCAACAAATTGTCACCTTAACACAATTTTGTACTAAGCTTTTACTTTTACGACTCTCCGTCACACGCGTTCTCATTCTCTTGAAGTTGGACCTCTTCTACGGGTTTTCTAGTTAAGCCATCTCTTCTTCTTCAACATCAGAACTACATTTTCCGGATTCAAAGTGTTTATTTCAATCGGCGGCGTTGAATATACGAGATGGTACGTTGTCTCCGGATGTAAGAGAGCCTTTTTTAAACGAGTTAAGAGGAATGAATATAATCAAATCAAACTGAAGGATTAATAATTGGTTAAATTATGAGCTATTCCGGTTTGGTTAAGTCCCACCGTTATATTCATCTCCTCTGAATTAATCAAATAGTCAATTATTCTAATTACTGTTGATTGTCTCATTAACTTGGAATAGAGGAGGTTTGGACTCTATTTCAGTTTTAAAAAACTGCTAATTAAACCAGATTAAAAAACGAAACTACTAATTAAATACAGTAAAATTTCGAAGACGTTTCAATACACAATTAATACCATAGCTCAATTTCTTCCCCTATAAAAACAGCCAAGGATCTTACTATTATTCATCATTCAAAGACAAACTCGAGAAAAATAAACTTTGAAACTTTTTTTTTTGTGTTTTCATCATGGCTATCAAAAACTTGATTTTTATTATAGCGGTTATGTGCGTTTTTGTCTCCGTAAATGCTCAACTACCACAATTTCCTTTTCCATTTTCATTCTAACCGATTTCTGGTATGCCAGGATTACCTGATATTACAAAATGTTTGTCATCCGTGATGGATATTCCGGGATGCATTGCAGAGATTTCTCAATCTATTTTCACAAGAAAATTTGGTAACTTAGGTCCGGCTTGTTGCAAAGCATTTTTGGATGTCGAATCCAATTGCATGCCAAAAATTCCATTCATTCCGTTATTTCCGCCGATGCTAAAAGAACAATGTTCAAGAATTGCCGGTGCTACTCCTCCTACACCAAAATAGAGTCTTAGTTTATTTTTAAAACATATAAAATATGAATTTTTTGTCTTTTCAACTTCTTTCTTAAATTTTATAATTCTCAGATTACTCAACATGTTTTACTTAAAAAAAAACGATGATACATTAATAACATTTGAGAAGTCGTATTTGTGTTTAATTTTTAGTCGTTCTTTATTTCTAATGAATAATACCTTCAAACATCGAGTAGATAATTAATTTAATATTGCAATATTTCAGAATTTGTTGTTTTCATAAATCTTTTAGATACGTCGTATAGTAACACAAAATCTGTCAACGGTTTATAACTTTTTATATACGACCCAAAACCATTCTCAAGATCAACACAAGTAAATCCTATTTTTGTAAGTTTCTAATAAGGAAATGAACAAGAAAGACCCAATAATTCAAGAATGATGAAGCCCAAAGTATGAGTCTTCTTGCTTCTTGGGCCGAACCGAACTGAACTGAACTGAACTGAACTAAAGCTAAACTAAAACTAAAGTTGGTACGGTTCCTTCTCTTCTCTCTCTCTCTTTCTCCGTCTGTCGCTGTCTCTCTCGTCCTCTCCTCTGTTTCGTAGCTTCTGCAGCAGATCTCTCTTTGTCCTTCTCTCTCCCTCAGATCACTGTAAGTACACGACACTTCACTTCATTTCCTAATTCGATCTGTTTCTTTTACTCTTTCTCGATTTGCTTCCAATCTTGATCTCTTTTCTCTTTCTATATCGAGCTTGATCTGACTCATTCTTTATTATATACTTCTCTTCTCGATTCCTTTTTTGTGAAAAAAACATCTTTAAAATTTCATTTTTGTTAGTTGCTTCGTGTCTTGATTAGTGTTGTTCTTGTAATAAATGTTGTGATCTTATATTCATTCTAGGGTTTTGTGTGTGTGTGTATGAGCTTAATTTCATACAGAACAGTGAAATCTTAGACTTTCGATTAGATCGTTGACTTTTATCTGAATTATTGGAATTTAGGTTATTGAATCAGTCTTTAGGTTATTGATCAAAATGATTTACTTCAGAGAAGATTGTCTCAATAATTACTAACACAGTGGTTGATTATTGATAATGTTATTAATCCTGAGCTATGTAAATTTTGATTCTCACCGTATATATATATATTGAGTGTAGATGGCACAGCAGGAAGCTAGTCCTTCCCCTGGTGCTGAGGTTGTTGGTCGTGCCTTTGTGGAGCAATACTATCATATTCTTCACCAATCTCCCGGTTTAGTTCATCGGTTTTATCAAGATTCGAGCTTTTTAACCCGACCTGATGTTACCGGTGCTGTGACTACTGTCACAACTATGCAAGTGAGATTATCATTAAGTCTATTACTTTAACAAGATTGCTATGATGTTCTCTTTTGATTTATATTAACTTGGTTTCGCTATGGATTTCAGGCGATCAACGACAAGATTCTGTCGTTGAAATATGAAGACTACACGGCTGAGATAGAAACTGCTGATGCTCAGGAGTCTCATGAGAGAGGTGTTATTGTGCTGGTTACAGGACGCTTAACCGGGAACGATAATGTTAGGAAGAAGTTTAGTCAATCTTTTTTCTTGGCTCCACAAGACAAAGGATACTTTGTCTTAAACGACGTGTTTCGATTCCTTGAGGAGAAAGAGGTGACTGCACAAGCCCGCTCTGTCCCCATCAATGGAACCACTAGGGATGTTCAGGCTCCTATTGAACCAGGTAGGATGAAAGTTCCATGTTTTTTTTTTTTTGTTTCCTACCACACATAGCACTTATTTATTTCAAGTTAGAATATTAACATCGGCTTACTTCTTGTCAGAACGTGTTGTTGTTAGTCACGAGCCCGAGGTAGAACCCGAGCCAGTTGCTTCTATCGAGGAAGAAGATCTTGACAATGTGGCGGAAGTGTATGATCCTTCTGATAAAGATGAAGGAGTTGTTGTTGACGTTGAGCCTATTGAACCTCCCACTCAAATAAGTCATAATGAAATCTTATCAGTGCCTCAAGGAGATGCTCCTAAGCATTCTTATGCTTCAATCGTGAGTTGAAACCGCTCACTAACTTAATTCTTTTGTTGTTTCTCAAGATTGTTTTTCTGTTGTTAGTAAAACTTATGAAGTCATTTGTGTGCCTCAACAGCTCAAGCAGATGAAAAGCAGTCCAGCACCAACAACACACGTTGCTAGAAACAAGCCAAGACCAGCTCCAGTCAACCAGAAGCTGACCGCGCCTCCTGCTGAGCCTGCAGCAAGACCCGAGGCTTCAGCTCATGAGAATGTTCCGAATAGTAGCCATGTTGATGTGGAAGGTCTGTAAATTCTTTTCATTTTGCTGTTTGAATACGCGCATTTCCCTTGGTTATTGATTTTTGTTTTGTCTATTTGTTGTTACAGATGATGGTCATTCGATTTATGTTCGAAATTTGCCGTTTGACTCCACACCAACACAACTTGAAGAGGTGTTCAAGAACTTTGGTGCAATCAAGCATGAGGGGATTCAAGTCAGAAGCAACAAGGTTTGATATATAAATCTACAATCTCCTCCAAAAACCCTTTGCTTATTGGTCCCTTACACGTATTTGTGACTCGCAGCAGCAAGGTTTCTGTTTTGGTTTTGTGGAATTTGAAACATCTAGCGGAAAGCAAAGTGCCCTCGAGGTAAAACCATATATAGCCTTGAAAATTCTCCTAAGTCTTTTCGAGCTCAGGTGTCTGGTATATGTTTCGGTTGAATTAGAAAGTCTGACTCTTTGTGTTGGTACATGTAGGCCTCACCAGTTACAATTGGAGATCGTCAAGCTGTTGTAGAGGAGAAGAAAACAAATAGTCGAGGTAACAAACATGAGAGACCTCATCAAGAATCAAGAAAAAGATGGTTGATGAAGAGTTTTTGTGTATTTAAGATGTGGCTAATCTTTTTTTTTGCAGGAGGAGGCAACAATGGAGGTAGCAGGGGAAGGTACTTTTCCGGAAGAGGAAGTTTCCGAAATGAAAGCTTCAAAGGAGGACGCGGTGGTGGGGGAAGAGGAGGCTATGGAAGAGGAGGAGGTGAGTTTTCTGGTAGACCAAAGAGCTCAAACCCACGAAATGGAGGAGAAGGTTACCAAAGGGTTCCTCAAAACGGAGGAGGTGGAAGAGGAGGCCGCGGAGAAGGAGGTCGTGGTGGAGCTCGAGGTGGTGGTTCATCTTGACTTTGCTTTTAACGCTCCTCTACAAGAGAGTAGTTTTAATTTTTGTTTTGCGTCTTTCTTTTTGCCTACTACTTGAGTTGATGTGGTATTGGCTTTTTTGTCGGTCTAGTTTTTCAATATTCTTGCTTTTTTTCCTCTCTTTTTTGTTTTTCATCTTTCAATCTTTCTTTGGGGTAATGTACTCTTCATAAACAAACATTCAATTTCATAAGGAATCCATTATAGAGTTGTGTTCTTTACGCAGAGATGTTCTTACTCTTCGTTTTGAAGTTAAAGTGAGCAGAAGTGAACATGACCAGTTTATCTAATTCGTTGAATGCATTAGGGAACTCGAAAGCATAGAACTGTAAATTAGAGATAAAACAAAGAGCTGCAGGAGCCACCAAGAACAGACACCAGAGCTTTTAAACATCTTTCAACTTAAATTGTATAATCTGTCATTGAGAAACAAAGCAAAAAGAAAAGAACATACAAATTACGAGTACAAAATGGATTAAATTTCCCTAGTTCATATGGAAAACTTCAATTCAAAACTTTGGTGAGTTATCGGAAAACAGTAAAAACAGAGCTATTTTATCGTTTGAACTTCTTAGAAGACTTCTTGTCTTTGTTACCACCTCTTTCCTTGTTGCCTCTGTCCTTGTTACCTCCCAAGAACCTCTCACTTTCTTCATCATCTTCTCCCCTTCTCTTCCTACCTCCTGATTCTTTCATATTCTAAACAAAAATTGCCAGAAAACATATTTCAGTTCTCTATAAATCAAAGTTATACGCAAAAACGAATAAACCTAGAACTACAAATGCAGAGTAAAAATACCATTGCAGATAGCTTTTTCGCTTCTGCAACTCTCTCCAACAATGACAAGACTTCATCTTCCTCAGCGGGATATTCAGGTAGTTTCTTGCCTGAATGTCAACAAATAGTCATGTCTGTCTCCATGATAGAATCAAACAATAAAAATGTATCCAATAGTTTTTTTACTTACCAATGAGTTTTTCTATTTGTATATACCATTCGAGCTCATACTGGTTTACAAGTGATATCCCAACACCAGAACGTCCAGCACGAGCGGTTCTTCCTACTCTATGGATGTAATCCTATAAGCCAGATTTGGAAAATCAATGCCGGTTCTCAAGATCATGGATTCATGAGACACAAGATACAAAAAAACTATTCATCTGAAGACAGAACAAGGGCTAACCTTTGAATTTGTGGGAATATCATAATTGATAACCACATCAACTGATGGGATATCGAGCCCTCTACTAGCCACATCGGTACAAACCAAGATATTACATTCCCCTGCTTTGAACTTATTTAAAGCTCCCAGTCTCTTTGACTGTGAACATTTAAAAAAAAATGAGAAAATTTTGAGAGAAAAGGTCGAGCAATGTTCAGAGATAGGAGCATATCATTTACCTGAGTCATTTGACCACTGATAGGAATAGCTCTAAAACCAAGGCTCCGAAGCACCAAAGCCAGAAAGCGAGTACCATCACATGTTCGGGTGAAAATCATAGATGTTGATTCAGGCATTTCACTCAGAATGTATACCAGATAGCAATCCTGTCACAGTGATGAAATTAGGGCCATTATAGTCAAAAAAGATAAAACTCTCTTATGTGATTGCTACTATCTATCTACCCCGCTCTGTGATGTAAATAAGGTACCTTGTATTTAGCGGCAACAAACCGATACTGCTGCTTAAGAGTATCGACAGTGGAATATTTGGAGGCAGCTTCAATCTGAAGAAAACCAACAAATTAACAACGGTTATAACCTCAAAATATGATAGCTGTGACAAGAATAATTCCAGTCATTTAGTGTCTCCATACCTTCACAGGATTCCTCAAACATGCCCTTTGAAGTTTTCGAACCTAAAAAGCCAAAACAAATTCAGTGAGATTAACCCGTTGTTCCTTTTTAATCTTCCACTCCAAAAGATTATAGAGTGACACTTTGATCGATCAAAATGACAACACTCTCAAGCAAGGTTCCTACCTTTTTAGTCATAGTCGCTGAAAAAAGAAATGTTTTCCGCTCAAGAGGGATCTCTTCCAAAATCTGGTTAAGAGATTTCTCAAAATCTTCATTCAACAGTCTATCTGCTTCATCAAGAACCTGTTAAATAATGTAAAGTAAATACCAAAATGATACGAACTAAGAACACATTACACCGAAACGTAGAAGACCAACAAATATAAGCATAAATTTACCAGATATTTCAATGATTTCAGAGAAAAGCCTTTTGTATCAGACATATGATCCCAAAGACGACCAGGTGTTGCAACCTATGAAACAACATACCATACTTAGTACTAGATTCGGATAAGTGCTGAGGCTGAGGCTAAAACAATTAGAACAGAAAGCGTACAATAACATGAGGCCGTTTCCCAAGAGCAATAGTTTGTTGCATCCTGTCTATACCTCCAACAAGCTGGCACAAAAATTAGGTAACATTTTCGGTTTAAATCCATACAATACTTGTTAGCAGGAAGACATAAATTGCTGTAAACATGAGCTTACCACAGCACACCTAAGACTTATATCAGCACCAAGAGCTTCAAACTGTTCAGCAATCTGGATTGCAAGTTCTCTGGAGATAGAATCAAACAGAAGAATCGAAACCAATAATAAGAATGAGCAAACAAAGTAAACACTAGAAGAAACTAGATAAGCGAATCATACCGAGTTGGAGATAAAACACAAGCGAAGAAAGCAGGATCCGGTCTACGTCCTTTCTTAGGCTCAGAATCATAAACATACTCAAGTAGTGCTTGCAATATAGGAATTGCAAAAGCTCCGGTTTTACCAGAACCGGTTTGCGCAAGTCCAATTACATCTTTCCCTGAAACACATTAGATTTTTCCAATTAATTGCAATGATAAACCCTAACAATCAAAAAGTTGCAACCTTTACAATCTCGCAAACACTTAAACTCAGAACTAAGAACCTCTAAAACGATTTAATCGTAAGGAATTTACCTTCAAGAGCAAAAGGAAGGGCTTCGGCTTGAATTTTGGAAGGGTTCTTCCATCCCAATCTCTCGCAAGCTTTAACAAGCTCCTCACGCACACCAAGCTCTGCAAACGTCTTCACTACTTCGTTCTCTTCCTCCATTTTTCAGTACTCACCAACAAATTTGCTATCTCCTGGACCTCAAAGGCCGTAAGGGAATCAAACGGCGTTAAGGAAAAATCGCGACTTTAAGAATTCCGGCGAGGTTCACGGCTTTAGATAAGTCGAGTAAACGTTAGGGTACAAATCAGAAGAGACTAGTGTTTGTTGGCTGAGAAAAGAGAGCGAGTTCTAGCTATCAAGGGTTTTAGTTATGTTGTTATTTTAATAACCTAATTGGGCCAAATATGGGCCTGCCTTCTTAAAGTTTGGACTAGATATCACAAATTACAGTGGTCGATGAAAAGTTATCTTCACAAATTACACAACTCTCTATGACTCTACAGCTGTAAACACAAAATAGATCGCTTGTTTTTATTTGTTAATGATACCGAAATGGATGGCTTGTAAACAATGTAAAGAACAAATTTTAAGCAAAACCCTAATTTTATAAATTGCAGAAAGGCTTATATTATACAAGGAAAAGTTTTGAGACTTTTTTAGGCCAATAGAGAAAAAAAAAGAAGTAAAAGCTACTACTGAGATGTTTTGTTCTTGTTGGAGATGTCTTGAAGCAACAATCTTGTTTCAGCAGCAAAATCAAGAGGAGCTACTCCTTTTACAGTTACCCTCTGTCTCTTCTCACCGTTATACTCATTCTGTGTGACACTAACCCGGAAGACATGAGATGACCATGTTGCCTCTTTCAGTTTTGTCTGATATTCATTTACTTCACCTTCCTGTAAACAAATGTAAACATCAAAATGATGACTATACTTCTTAAGTTCTGACAATTAATAAAAGCTCATGTAGGGTTTTGTTTCCTTACCTCTGATTTTAGTTTGTTGAGCTCATCAGCTGAACATCCAAGAATCTTCTCTGCTTCATCGTTGAATGACGAAATCCAAGTTTCTCCAGATGAGTCGGTGACTTTCACCGCCATTATGTACCTAGCGACAACCAAAGTGGACAGATTTGTAAGATGTCGGAGAAAGGAAGTAAAGATTATAACCAAGTTTGATTATGAATCAAAAGAGTATCTCTCTTACCTTAAGCTGCATTCTTCATACTTTCTCTGGCATCCTTCACACCAGTAACCAGAGTCAAGTGCTTCTGTCACTTTCTTGTTACAAGTCTTACAAGCTTGGTACCACATTGTTTGGTCTGGTTTGATGAAGCTTATGTAAGCCCTAGTGCTGAAAAATACAGGCTGATCCAGAAAATCCAAGTTCATAATAAGTTCATAACTCTATAATTAAGCACTTTTGGTTCAGGATTTGAATTTCAGTGTTTAGTACCTTTTCTTCGAATAAAGATGGATTGCTTGTGATGTGAGAGAGAAGCACTCGGTCAGTATACAAAGACCGAGATCCATTTTTGGCAGAAGGGCTCATCCCTGAGCCAATAGAAGACATGGATATTTCCTTGCCTTCAGAATCAAACCTGCCAATGTCAAAGAGAATGGTAATTGAATAACAGAGACAAGTTTCATCATTTTATTTTATCAGCTGGCTCAATCCAAAAGGCATACCAAGATTTCAACTTTTTAGCTTCTGGTGATTCCGGGTTAATAACCACATTGCTTCTGCTGATGGTAGACAACGAAACACCTGGAGAGATTGGATTCTATGAGCAAAAGGTTCAAACAAGTGTGATTTATCCATACTGTTCAATAATACCAAATACATCATACCTTGAAAATCTCCAACTTTGAGAGACTTGATTGCAATCACAGGTGACTGATCAGCCATGTCTAGTAGCTCCTGACCTATGCCAGTTGCAAGATCATTCCACAGGGACACCACAACAGTTTTCCTTGACTCATCAGCCAAAGTTATATCCCTCTTAGGAATCATCTCATTGTCAGTTCTCCTTCTAATACTCATGGTAGGAGATACACTTTGAACAACTCCAATAAGATCTGAAATAGCATAACAATTAAGTTATTATCACAACCAATGTATAATTTACCTGGAAAAAGAATGTTCAATGACAATAAGGCTCTTACCAATAAGTTCCTTCTGATTAACATACAGACCCAACTCTTCAATGGGTACGAAGTTGAATTTTGTCTCAGGGATGAACATTTCTTCGCTACTAGCTTCCTCAACCTCTGAATTTTCATTCAGTGTCATCTCATAATCATTCTGAACTGTTTTGAACTGCTTGTTAGCGAGTTTTAGTGACCCCCTTGATATATAATAAACCTTTCCCAACTGGAATCTGTCAAAAAACTTCCTTGCAGCATCATTAAACATCGTTGCTTGAATTTGTGTTCCCTGGATAACAGCCAAATAAACAAAATGAGAAACCGCATAAAGGTTGTCTATACCAAGTTTGAGAGATAGTAAGGAGCTTTCTTACTTCTTCATCTGTTAGTTCAACATTGAAGACACATCCTTCACCCCTAGCGTTTTTGTAATTTCTCATCACTCCCTTGTTTGTAACTCGGACTTTGATGGTCCAGTTTCCTTGATATGGATTTAATGACACAAGTGGATGAACCCTTCTAGTCATGGCCATTCTTGCAGCTGGTGCAGCACTGTCAAAATCCAAACGAATTTAAGCAAAACACTAATAAAATAACCATTTGACAGAGACAGTAATGAAACATTGAAGATCAAAAAAGATAATTTGCTTACTTTCCCCTTTGTTCACTCATTATCTGAGAAGCTGATTTGGCTACAAATTCCTGCTTCGGTTTCAATGTGATACCAGTAGAAACAACATCATTCAGAGGACTGACAGGAGAATGCTCTAGTTTCTGCTTCTTGGGCTCACGAGCCTCCTCCTCTCCGCTCTTACTGTCCAAGTTAATCTCAGAATCAAGCACAGAACCAACAGCCTCACATTTAGTCACAAGGAAATATCTGACACAGAGACAATAGAGAAACACACATGTTAGTAACTGTTGATTTCAAGAATCGAACCAGAGTGATTATCCATGTAAAGAAGAAGCAAAAGAGAAGTCTTACTTTGTAGATTTGCTTGAAATGTCGTTAACAGTGAAATCAATGAGACGAATTAGACCCAAGTTCTGGATCTTCCCAGAAATGATTTCAGGTGTGAGTGAAGCAGTAAACATTGCTTTGACTTTCGTCTTTCCGTCATTTGCACTAAATCTGTCAACCAAAATCAAAACAGATCCATCAGAACAAAATCGGTAACTAAAACCCAAAACTAGGCAATATACAAACTATTATCAACAAACCCAGATCTCTTCTATCATAGAGTCATCAAAGTCGTTGCATATCATAATCTAGCTATACAATTGTGATTGAGAGAATATAACACTGACCTAAAGCTGGAACAAGCGAGATTTAAGAAATCAAGTAAAACCCAGATCATGAAAAGCCAAGGAAACTTACGTATAGCGATTGCCGATAGGTTTAAGATCCACAACTTGAACAACGATCTCAGATCGATCGGAAGACGAATCAAAGGATGGGTTTGACAAAACGGTGGAGATGGCATCTGGGGTCACCGAAGTCTGCATCTTTCTCTCTAGATATTGAAAAATGAAACGTTTGGTTTCTCTTTAATCAGAATGGTGAAAACTAAAAGCCGTGAGATAGTGAGAAGAATGAGAGAGAGGTACGAGGGTTTTTGTAAAGGAGAGAGCTTTAAGCGGGAGCTATTAAATTCGATTAATTGTTCCCCCGCCGATTTCAATTTCTATTTTTTTGGCAAAAAACTCTTACCGCTTCTTTTCAGTATCTTTCCATTTTTTTGGCGCATTTTGTTTTGTTTGATAATGGACTTTGTATGCGAAAGAAACTGTGTTACAAAAGCCTTTCACTTCAGGCCCATAGTTTATGGTTTTGTTTTTATGTGTGGGTCTTGAATCCACCGTATCACACGTTATGATTCATAAATATCTAAAATTTATTTCCAACAAATACAATTTTTTTGTTTCTTAAAGAACACATACGATATTATTATTTCAGAAAAAGATTAAATACAAAATCCCCAGGATCAAAATCAAACACCAATTCCAGATTAAACAATATCAACAATCTTTAATGTTTTTGACTTTTTTTTTTCTCTGAATGTTTTTGACAATTGAAAAAAATAATTCTACGCATTGCGTGAGGCAAACATTTAAAATTTTAATTTATATAAAGAGAAAATTTATACTTCTTGACTTGGGAAAAAAAAACTTGCTGAGGTCCTTACTTGATATGAGCTGTCAACTACTAGTGTGAGCCGTACAAATATAATCGGACGGTTCAGATCAATACATTGCGAGCCAGTCAAACTTCAAGTATTGACTAATCAACATCAACGTTTATTACACTAATTTATTATTGTACCCCTTATTTTCCAAAAACATAATACTTTTATCCCTATTGTATCCAATAGCTCTAAAAAAATCCACCATAAAATGTGTTTAATGAAATTCGATTATCTCTGACGACAACATTATCAAAAATCAAGACAAGAGATAGAACATAAAATGTTCAAATTCGTAAAAGTAATTGAAACAAATTAAATTCATTTCGAAGTTTATTAATTACATTTTGACCCCCAAATTTAAGTTAATTAGACTTACCATCCCCATGGTTTTCGTCCCGCCATATGGGGAAGTCAATGGACGAATCAATCTCAATTAGATTCGGGGCGGCCCAAAAATTTATCATTTTCTAAACCTTTCGTAATCTACGAAATTACGGGATCGCCTTCGTTGGAATACTAATTCCATTTTTCAACTTTGTTTTTATAAATACAGTTTACGTGCACCACAACTTTTCTTCTTTCCCTTCTTCTTCCCCAATAATCTCGCTGAAACTCTCTTGCTCTTGCTTCTAAAAATCTGTTCTTTGAGACTTTGATCACACAGTTATCAAAATCATAATCTCTTCTTTCCTGGTTTTTTTTTTTTTTTTCTTCTTCTT
>Ga0041059_1002312_pt1 | contig 14379 bp, 14 predicted proteins | sample AraColnosormetaG_FD_56232 | JGI IMG/M metagenome (GOLD analysis project Ga0041059, IMG submission 56232) | Arabidopsis roots microbial communities from North Carolina, USA - Col MF nosort | ecosystem: Host-associated > Plants > Roots > Unclassified | place: USA: North Carolina | collected...
GTATTTTTTTTTTTTTTGTAGTTTATCTTAGCTTTGCAGTTTATTTGCTAATATGGGTGGCGTTGGAATTTATTTAACTAGATTGTGGAATATAAAGGGATTTTCTGTGGCTTAAGTCTTTTGCTCGTGTCAAATACTCAAACTTATTTTAAGAATAAATGTCTCATTCGTGACGCTGGCAATGAGCGTTGTATTATTACTTTATTTGTTTACCTGACAATATAAATATAGTTTTACAGATTAATTATAAGATTTCTTGATTTGATACTGATTTAGACGACATGGACCTTTCTGGTTGATTTAAAGCAAGATTTTATTGAGTAAACTAATGATTAAGTTAGCATCAATATTCCACTTAGTCTATCTTCTTAGTTAATACAATTTTTTTTTTTGTTGGCCACTTAAAATGTGTTGTTTATTTTATAATTTTGGTCACTATGTACATTGCATGATATTGAAAACTAAGTAAAAAGTATATTCGTTAGTTCCAATATCATGCAGTTTTTGCCAATTTGTGTTAATTAAAAAGATTATGAATTTTTATTTCTTTTTGTCAATTTATGTATACTTATTACAAAGTTTTTGTAGTTGAAAATATTTCTTATGGTTAAATTAAATGTTTAACGTATGGGAAGCTTCCAGTTGCGACCAAACATTTATTGGGTTGTGTGGTTTTTAGTTTTTATGTCTATTTTTGGTCCCACAATTATTGTAATTTGGTCCATTTGGTTTATTAAAAAGAAAATAATATTATCTCTGTGGTAAGTAGAATCTGATTGCTTTGATATTAAAATATTGTTCAACTGCTCGAATTAAATACAATAGGATAAGAAATTATAGAAATGATAGAATATAGCTAATTCTGCCAAATACATCATATATTGTCTGTCTGGAGATAATAAAAGATAGCTGATTCTATCAAATACCTCACATAGAAAAACAAACATAAAGAGTCAATAATTATTGGATCTTTTAGAGATAAGATTATGATTGCATTTGCTAATTTTTTTTTTTTTTGGCAGCAGATTGCAATTGCTAATTAAATAATAGTACATGTACTTGATTCCTTTATCTTTAATGGGGGGAGTATGGGACCAGTCTCTTCTTTGGCTCATGGCTATTATGTATTTCCATTTGTAGTTGTACTGTCTCGTTTAAAGCATTGATAGAAATTCCTTTTAGTAAAAAATTAAGAAAATATAATGAAAGTAACTTTACTTAAACTAAATTAATTTTGGATTATTTATCTAACAGGCGGATGAAGAAGAACAAGAGGTGTTGCGGTTAAAAATAGAAACAGGAATAGGAGCTTATAATGAAACTCAAAGCCCTACTTTGAGCATCGACTCTCTTTACTAATAATACTTTTTTTCTTCCTTTTTTGGTTCATTTTGGCTTCTCTCTTTACAATAATGTATGTCTCTCTTTTCATTTTTATGATCTCCTACGTTTGTTTGTCCATCACGAAGCCTTTCTTCTTTCACCTTTTCTCTACTGTCTACAATAAATGTACGCCTTGTTTACCAGTAAAATAAATAAATTATGGCCACACCAAAAGAGATAAAAAAGGATTTAAGAGTTACAAAACATGTACATAACATAAGAGCTTTGTTACATGGTTCGAAATGGTAGAGTATCACCAGTCTTTGAGCAGTTCTCCGGCAACATCCCGGTAGCTGACTTTCTTTTTCTTCACTAGAGGAGGAACTACGTCTGATTCTGCGCCTGCGTTCACAGATGTATTATCAGTCTCAGCGTCGAGTTTTCTTTTCTCTGAAGACTCACATTCACCAGAAACATTAGCCTTTCTATATTCCCCAGTGGTTCGGTTTGATGTCTCTGTGGTTTTTTGACTGGGAATAGGGAACATTTTCATTAACATAGCTTGTAGTGGATCCTCATGGATTTGTAACTTCTCTTTCATATCCATCTCCGTCTTTGCATTTCTAGAATCTTGTAAGGCCTCTTCAACTGCTACTGTGTTGTCTCTTTGCTGTGATTCTGTGTACTTCGCTATGTCAGGCTCTCGGGTTTCTTCGTTTTCCACAGATCTACCAGCTGCATTACCCTCTTCCGCATCTGCTGACACATTGTTATTGCCATCTAATTCATCATTTTCATCAGACTCATCTCCTCCTATCTTCGCAGCTTTCTTGCCTCTGCGTGATCTCTGTACTCTTTGGGTTTGTCCCACACGAGACTTTCCTCTCTTCGCACATTTTCCTCTGCTAGAGTTTCTTTGAGCCTCACCAAACGAATCCGTCTCTTCTGCTATATCACTGAGTCTTGTTGAAACCTTTTCTTCAGAAGCATCACTTTCCTCTGTTTCATCTCCGCTTATCTTAGACGGCTGCTTGCCTCTGCGTCTCTGTACTCGTTGCAGTGAGTTTGTAGAAGACCTTCCCCTTTTAACAGCTCGAGTATTTGACCGTCCTCTTGAACTCGTAATTGCAATTTTAGAGGAAGCTGGCTCTTTGGTTTGAGCACTACCTTGGGAAGCTACTTCCGTTGTATCATGTTCGGATTTACTGAAGCAAACAGATATAAATAATCATTGGAAACTTTTTATATTAGCACGCCCTTAAATAGATGAGAGACTAAATTTCATATCATTTGTAGATACGGACTCATAAAAAAGTGGTGACTCACTCTGATTCTTCAGTATCAGACTCTTCCATATACTTAGGCCTCAGAGTGTAGACATCCTCGCACAGTTTTTCCTCTCTTTGCAAGCTTTCCTCTAACCAGTGCGAGCTAACAACATGAAGCCTTTTCTTCAGCAAAAGACGTTTCTCCATTTCGCTGAAACTATTGAAGAGAGACCAAATAAATAGAGTCTTAATTCTCATTATAATGTGGTGCTAAACTCAATAGCAGAAACAGACAAAATTTGGAATACCTTTTCGAAACTAAAGTAAAATCCAAAGGTTCTTCTGCCATAGCAAGAACTACAAGGTGCGACGCATGAGCAAGATTATTGCTAACTTTACCACCAGCCATTAAGACTTCAAGCATTAATCTCTTAGCCATAATTCCCAATAGGGCTTCCTCTTCAGTGCTCCTTCATGTTAAAAAGACACATTGAGGATGATGAGTATTGCTTTAGGTAACTGACATGGTTAAACAACATAAGAAAGAAACAAGAGGGGCCTTACAATGTTTGACTATACGGGTAAAAGTAAACACAGCAGCTTAAGAGGCAGGACCATCTTTTTTCAGGACATAACTTTTTCTTGTAGTAGTCAATAGATTTTGAATCTTCAGATTGCTTGGCATTGCTTAAGACCTGGAAATGAAGCGAAAGGGATTGCAAATCGATTGTATGATCTCACTGAATGGTCTCAATAAGGAATACAATACATACCTGTTTGAGACCTTCAAGGTCTAAATCCCAGTAATAAGAATCAGAAAATTCATCAATATCATCCTGTAATTTTGTCCTTGAAGCATCAGTGAGGTGGAGGAAGTACCTTCAAAAGTGGCCGCAAAAGCTTTTTAGTTAGACACGACAAGCAAAAGAAACCCTAAAGGGTTGAATACCATAAGAAAAAGTTGATAGGACTCACTTTGGCAGCAAAGGAAGCATCTTATTTCGTGAACAACAATCTAAGACCCATGAAAAGTGGATGACATCTCGCTGACGCTTTGCTGCCTGATACTTTATTCCTGAAATAGTATCTCATTGTCATGCTCGTATTATTAAAATTGTTTTGAGACTCACTCATGTGTACAAAAGGGTTGGGGAAAAATCAATATGTAATGGTAAGAAAGTACGTACCACTGCTTTCTGCTGCAATGCAATGAGTCACTGAGTTGTTTAAGTTCATTGAAAACTTCCCTCCGTTTTCAACCACCATTTTGTGGAATGTCTCAAGAGAATGGGACCGAGGCACGTTAACAAAATCTGTTAGATTTGTCAAGGTGGTAAAGAACAATATAGTATGACAAAGATATCAAAGTTTGTAAGTTAAAGCAATTTCAGAAACTTATCCATGTGAAAAGGTGTCTAATTCTAATAGAGAAAGACAGCTGAAGATGCAATCAGTAAGAAAACGGTACCCATGTGATAATGAAACAGAGAGAAGAAAACTCATTTTAAAACATGTCAAGGATACAAAATATCATATTTGAGAAGATTGAGGTCTTGCCCTTGATATCCGATACATCAGTTTGAATAAACTGAGAGGGAACAAGAGAGACATTCTTTTTCTCTCCTCTCTTGGAGGATTTATTGACTTTCGGATTGTCCTGTGTGCTTTCAGACTCCTTCTGTTTCTGTGTGGTGCCGTTACTCGAATTCACCAATTCCACAAAAGCTGCAAAGTCAACATCAGTCGGACATATAAAGTGAAAGCAAATCGGTTATTTCAACTTTCATGAAAATGGGAACATTGGAGAATTTCTTTAGTTCTTTTACTCACCCTGCACATCAAGACATTCATGCCAAGGCTTGTCATATCTTACTTTATCAATACGAGGAAACCTCAGACTGTAAGGTGCAACAAACACCTGAAAAGAGCAGAGTTTTACATAAAATAGAGCATATGCATTTTAAGCGACAAATCTGCATTGCAAGAATTAAATTAAGAAATGTAAGAGTTAACTGGCTAATCTTCACATCACATCTTATAGACATACCTCAGACCTTATCGTCCTGATATCACTAGTGATTGAAAGTATTATTGATCTGCAAAAAAAGGAAGAGAAAAGATATGAGCGCGAATAATAGTATTCAGTGATCCCAATTCTTCTGCTTCAGATGAGCAAAAGGAGGTAATTGACAGAAAACTGACTTTTCCGGGCTGTCAATCCAAACATCCGGTCTCTCTTTGGAGTGATTAGTGACCTGATAGAAGCTTGGTGGAGCCTTCTTTGGGTGCTCATTTTTTCTGAAAGACAAGTAAAATGAAAAAAGAGGCAGTGTTCTCATTCTTAGAATATCATACCACAAAAACATATTATTTTATATTTCTTTTGTTTTAATGAGATGAGAAAGCAAGTAAATGATTACGTCTTTCACCTGAAATAAGGCTTCAGTTTGCTTACAACAGTGTTAAGCTCATCATCAGAAAGCCCAGTGCCAACTCTACAAAAGGACATAAATCTGCAAAAAAGAGAATAGCTTATCATTGATAATTAGATTTGGAATGTCTAGGCAAACAACTAACAATTCCGATAACATGAAAAGCCCTAAGGTCTTCATGGCGCATGTTCTCTCATGGCTGTTTCTACTGACAATCTGATTTCATCTTATACGAGAAATGTGAAACCATATAAATACTTACCGCCTGGGATATACATTTGCCTCTGCCCGGTCAGCCAAGGCTACAAGAAACTGTGCTACCTCTCCTCCACGACGTCCGGAGCCATAGTATCCTCCTGGCAAAGATGTAAAATTCCCAATAAGATCCAATGGAAATGACCTTCATCTTTAAACAAGTAAAAGTAAACATAATATTAAGTACAGACCTATTATAAGAACATCCAGGTCAGCACCAGCCCGGATATATTCAGGCTTCAATTTCATCCACTTGCCACTACGATCTCCAGGTTCCCATTTTGATTCCAGGTCTTTAAGCACAATTCCTTCATCTCTGAGGACAAAGAAGAAGGATTGGAAATAAGAACGCGCATCTGTGAAGAAAACCATATAATGTCTCTGTACTAGAGGTTAGATTCTGTCAAGCAAGTATCACTGTTCACACGAGGCCAAGAAGGCACCATCCAAACGTTTTGCACAAATCATGAATAGTGGATAGAGAAACTTTGGCTGCATTAAGAATTAAAAAGAAACCTGTTTTCAACTGTTTCTTTGAAAAATCGCTCAACATCAGCAGCAGCATGAACAACAATAGACCAACTAGGTTCCCCTGCAAAAGGATTGTTCACGTATCCATTGATTTAACTCTGTCGCACTTGTGAACCTCGCACAGTCAACTAGAATCTTAGTAGTCCTTACCTGAAGGGCGGTGAACATTGAGACCACCTTCAGGTACTAAAACTTCGAGCCGACCTTTTAAAGGTTTGACCACTTTCTTCAGCAGTTCATGCCGTTCCTTCAAACTCTGGTGGATGACGCTAGTATCGCCAACATAAAGAACATCAAAGGCAACATCTAGTACAGGGTCAAGGAAAATAATATTTCTAAAGTCGTTTTGTCAGGGAATTCTTAAGTGTGGGCATTAACTTCTCCTCGTAAGGATACAACACAACTGCATTAGCAGATAAAAGAACATCAGAGTTTGTAGTCGGATCCTCAAACAACAAAAGTAAACAGGTGGGACTTCGCATATGAACCTGTTTATGGCTGTCAAGACCCTCCCTTGCTGCCTTGGCTGTGAACAAGAGTACAAGAATCAAATCTACTGGAAGCAAGACTAAGCTTTTCAACATAAGGATATTGATTAGACGCCAAACCTATTTCCTGATTCGAACCAAACTCAGCAAACCGATTCAGAGATGTATCCCAGACCAACATTTCACCATCAAGGATACACCTATATGGCAAACAAAAAGAAAATGAAAGATTGTATATCTCATAATTCCAAGCTTCTAAAACCTTCCAGAGCCTAAAAAAGAGCAGCAACTGGATTCTTACTTGTCCACCAATATATTTTGTACAATAAGATCCGACATGGCATGTGCGTATTCAGAATGGTCAAGGAAGTTCCTGCACCATCACTAACAAAAGTAAGTGCAAATTCCCTATCTATCAAATTTCTAGAGAACTTGAAACACCTACAGTATTTGACCAAAAAAGGGTATTCCGGACACCAAGTCACAATATAGTCATGAACGTTGCCATATGCAAATAAGATCTTTTATCAAAACATTTATAGCAGGGTAGACGAAGATATGACTCACCTAGAGAAGTAATGTATGTCAGTCCCATTTTTGTGTATTTGTATGCGATCCCCATCAAATTTGCATTCAGCAACTACATCTTTCCCATGCAGCTGTGTCGAGGAAGAGACTCATGCATTGGTTAATGAAATAAAACACCAATACAACAACATTAACAAACAAACAAAATACTGCACATGGAAATGGAGTAAGCTGACAATAGAGTTGATGGAATTTACCTTCTTCCAAGCAGCATTTACGTCACCAATACGCATAGCTAACTGGGGTCGTACGGCTTTTCCAACCTCTATATCCTACAAGAGAAGCACAGTTTTTATGCTTATCAGTTTAAGATGATTTCAATAAATCGATTGTATCTCGAGGAAATGAAACAGTAGTTTGTAAGTTGTCATTCAAGAATTTCTAAATACAAAACCTGGCGCTTGTGCCGTTGGTGTCGATCCCTCAACTTTTCACAGACTAGTTTCAAATCACATGTGACATTAAACAAGTCCTCAGCATCTGGATGGAACTCCTGAAAAATGCTCTTCTCACTCATTCCCAGTTTCAAATCTGTAAACCATTTCCCAACAAAATCAGATTGATCTCAATAACTTTAAAGAAAAAAGATGGAAACTTTATGTGAAGAAACTGCAAAGTTCCTACCTTTTAGAATAATCCTAATGACCCACTTCATCTCCTGAGCATTTGTCTTCTGAATCAATGTAGAAAGAACCAAAGTTTTCTCCGCTCTAGATCCCAAAAGAAAACAAGATAAGAGAGTAAACAGAAACAAAATTGATTCTTTATGATTAGAGAAGCACCTGTTCTCACTTGAAGCCAAACGATCAAGCAAATCATTCAATTCCTTAATAGTCAAACCGCCAGAAGCCATTCCTTGTCTACGTTGCAATACCTATGAGCACAAAACTGTTCAAAAACCCTAAATCCCCCAAAAACCAAAACCCAGAAAGAAAGTCAAACAAATCCTAAAACCTCAGCAGCAATTAAGGAGAAGTTTCCAGCATTGGCTCCAGCTTTAGCAGTTCCTCCTTTACGCCAATTGAGAAGACGAACAGCATCAGGAGCATCACGCGAGATACCAAGTGCGTCGATCAGACACGTGGCGAGCACTGACTCTTTAAGGCCGTAGCTACCTCGTTCTCGATCAAGCGACGGAATGATTAAACGGACGGCGACGAAGTAGTCGGAGGGTTTGCAGTAAGTGTCGAGAAACTTGCGGAATTTGGATCGTTTCTGAGATGAGGTTTTGCTTTTTTGAATCCAGTTAAAGAGAGATACCAGTACGCTGAATTTGATCTCCTCCGTCATCTTACTTTGCCGGAATTATAGATTCTTCCGGAGAAGATGGTTAATCAGGGAAATAGTGACGGAGAATCACTGAGCAGCGGCGTGAATTGCTTGCCGGAGAAGGAAGTCGCGTTTGAAAAGTTGCACGGCCGGTTTTGGTAAGACCTGCCAAGTTACAGTGACTCGGTCTTCTCTCCCAGTAACTATTTATTCTATATTACACATTTGTCCTGTAACTTAATTAATCAATCAATTCAGTCCAATGTGTACTATATTAATTTAGAAAATCGTCAAAGTGGATTTATGGGCTACAATTTTTTTTTGGGCTGCAGTTTACATTTTTAGTAGTATTGACAAAATTATGAGATCATATCACACAAGTGACAAACTAGGCCCAAAAGCAGTTTAAATACGAAATATATTGGCTTTGAGGGAGGTAAAATTATAAATTATGGTTCAGAATTACAGCTTTTGAAATGAATAAGCAAACAGTTCTAACCCAAATATCATTACAAGGTTGAATTCGCCTCTTTTCAGAAAGTTGATCCATTGTAACCGAAGAAAGGTCGCTGCCAAAGAAAAGCAAAACAAAGAATTTAACTAACATTCTATTCATTGATCAAGTTTATAAGAACTAAAGAACATCGTGCTTTCATCTAAGTGTGTATCCATATATTAATTTATATAGCCCATCATCAGCATCTAGCTTTAATCTAAATCAGCATTCTATATATAAGTTCTTGAGAATGAGATCTTTCTTATGCAAAGCTTTGAATTTGAAGCAAAAGGGGACTTACCGGAGAATCGTAGAATTTGATATAAAAGCGAGAGCTGTCTATGGAGAGCTTAATTTGGAGAATCTCAGATATCGTCTCGCTAAGCTTCCCGTTTACGCCAGGTCCTAATCCCCCAATAGATATCAATTCTCCATATGCAGCAGGTTCCTCGGTACCGGCAAATGCAATGGGCACTCCACTGTTAAGCAGTATCATCACATACTGAAAACAAAGAAGAAAACAGACGTAGCCCACAAGTTAAGACCACAACACAAGCTTAAGAATCCTTTAGTGATATTGTCAACATACTGTATTATTGGTTTCCACAAAGTTCCATGAATTAGTAAATTGGTAATCTAAAGGGAACTCTCAAGAGTTAAGTTATGAGGAATTGCAATTCAGAGAGGAATTCCATCGAACACTTCATGTGCATAATACAACCAACGTCATGAACCTTATCAACAAAAGGAAATTTCTATTCTACTCTGCTTTCATGTAATCAAAACACTAAACAGGAACAAAATTTGAAGTTTTAATTTATGAATTAGCGTAGAAATGGCCGAAACAGAGGGTTAGAGTTGGTTACGGATTCAGGTTTGCCGATGATTTTAGCGACGGCCTTAGTGGCGTCCTTGAGGATGTCTGAGCAAGTGACGGCGTCGACTGGTATGTTAGTGAAGAGATTCAAAGTGGGCATCTTTTTGAAGTTTCTCCTTTTCCCGACAAAACCAAAACCAGTGTCTTTCAGTTTGGATATGGAAGTTGGGATAACGGTAAGAGCAGAACCAAAACCAGTGGCTTACCAGTTCATTTACTTTTATCTTTAAAATTGAAATTAAAAATCGATATAAAATTGGGCAATATAAAGTTATCAAACCGGAATCCCATGGGCCTACAATGCAAATTTCAGCCCAAATGTAAAATATCAATTTTATTTTTTTTACATTTTGGAGGGGACCAATAGAGAGTTATGTTTTTCCTAATTTCGATTTTTTATTTTATTTTGGAATGAGCATGGAGAATCATGCAATCGCATAACTCTTTCACTTTTGTCTTTCCATGCTTATGATAAGCTTTTAACGTTTTTCGGATCCAATGAATGAGTAAGGAACGAGAGAATAAGTGACTATCTAGATAACCATAAGAAAAGAATTTATGATTTCTTTCTAATGACAATTGGCTTGAATTAGTATTAGCATCACTTATACTCGAACAATCAAAATCGGCTTAAAGACAATTGTTGTATAAGCAATCACAATATGTAAGCCCACACTAGCTAAATCCCATTTTCTAAATACTACCAATATTACTAAAACTGTGTTTTTCATTTTTTTTATTTTTTTGTTATTTATGAATCCTGACTCCTGACCTCAAAATTGTATGTGTATATAATGATTTGTATCATAGTATCTTTATTTCATATTTCATTTATTGAAACATAAGACATTAAGTCACAATAAAGTGTATTATAGATTTGTCCGTACATACTCGAAGTATNTTTTTTTTTTTTTCTTACTCTCAATCTATCAATCTAACATTTATCTTTTGAATTGTCTATATTTATCTAGTTAGTTACTTGTCTTATTTGTTTGTTTTCCTTCTTTGGATATCAACAGTTTATCATAAGCATGGAAGGCAATCTATGAAAGAGTTGTGCTATTGCATTATTACCCATGCTGATAATAAAAAAAAAATTAGAATTTGAAATATAGAGCAAGACATAGATAGTTTTAATGGTCCCCTCCAATCTGTAAGAGAAGAAATAGTTCACTTGTTGTTTGTAACTATTTGGGTTACTTACTCTTGAGCCATGACCCATTTGATAAAAATCTATAAGTTCACATTTTCAGATCTGCCTAGTCTCATGTAGATTTTTTTCTTAGCTATAAGTGTTTTCATTTTACTTGGTTTTTCAATATCCAAATGAATGGTTAAATAGGGTTTTATAAGATGAGATATGTTTTCTGTAGAGTTGTTTTTCTTTTTGCTGCCTACAACATGTATTTCATTTTTGTGTATCATCTATGATATATATTCTCGTGTGGTTTATGTTAACTTATAGTATAAGAACAAAAAATGGTAAGACCCATTAGATGTGGCCGAAATAACTACATGGTAAGATAATTGTAAACAAGTTGTCTACAATGTCTGATTGTACAAATGAAATATTTTTGAATTTTATAGGACAGTCAGAATTATGGTATTCGAGGGTTTTAAGTTTTAACATAGCCGCATTCTTTCTAATTACGTATAAAGGTCATCAAGCTGTGAATTATAAACACTGAAAACGACAGCTGAGATATTCTTCAAAATCATTTTTTCTTTTATTTCAACAATTTCTTCTTCTACTATATATAAACAAATAAATGTCACTTTTTTCATTCTTCGTGTTAGTCATGTTATCTAATCCATAATCCTTTTAAAATCCACATAAATAAATACTCAAAATACGACTCACAACAGGGGAGCCACATAGTTTTATCTCTGTAGTCACATATTTTTATCTCTTTAGTCACAGAGTTTTATCTATTTAGTTTTATCTCTCCTTAATGTCCTTGACGTAGCAGTATCCGGGTATAAAGTACATCAATCACACATGCTGCAACGATTGAAATTATTAATGTACTTTTATCCAACAAAACTTTTACGGGAAAATGGTAAAGAATTAGTAAAGAAATGGAAGAGAGGTCACATGTTGACATAAGAATAACATAAGAACAAAACTTACTTTGGAGCAGTGCCATAACAAGGTTTATCCTGTTTTTTCTTGAGGTTCAAATTCCCTCCAGCACAACTTCTTTAGATAAGAAAAATTCTCTACATTTCAAAGTTCTACGAAGATTTTTTTTTGTCTACCGACTTTTCTTGCAAGTTCCTTTTTAATTTAATTTATTTGGGTTTATTTCGTTTTAAGTATATGTAATCACAATGTTTTAATACAATTTCAATTTTGATATAGACGGATGACTCGTGGGTATCATATCTCATATAATGGAATATCTAACATAAAATAAACAAACATATCTAAATAGAAAATCAGATATCTAACCAGGAGTCATTGAACCTAATGAGGTAAACGTAGGTTTAGCTTTCGCCACAAATTACTTCAAATGATCCCAAAAAGGTTCCAATCATTTTTTCTCTCTCACATACACAAATCCACTAGCCCACCACTTTTCTCTTTCCACACTTTTGTTTTTAAACTAAATTAATTATTATTTAATAACTATATTGTAAATACGACAATTTTGTAAGCTTGCTTCTACTAATATAGCCAATTAGCTATAGATATTATATTACGGCCGTTACTTTTCTAATGTTTCTTTTGCAGAAACGTTTGAAAGTTTAACATAAAACTAACCTTGAAAAAGTAAGTCAATGAAAGAAATAAATTTTCAATTATCATGTCTATATATATATCCAAAAAATTATCTAAAATATAGATAAGAAAGTATCAATTTATGCTAATATTTTTTTCCCAAATATGCTAAATTAGTAAATTTGAAAAAAAAAAAAAATCTTACTAATAAAGGGAAATTAGTAAAATAATAAAGTCGGTTTTTTAAGAACACGTGAAAACGTCTCCGACCAGGCGACCATAATCAGTTAATTGAGAAAGCACCACGTCATCAAAGAAATCTAGTAGAGCCAATGGGTATGTGCCACGTCAATGGATAAGGTGACCTTTCCTCGTTTTCTCTTTAAGATCCCAAAAAGATTTTGCAGATTTGGATGATGATGATGTGGTTTTTACATCTTTTTAGAAAATAATCCAAAAACAGAATCACATTTCCCTCCAGTCAAAAAGGATCATTAATGACTATTACTCACTAAACAACCTGGATTAAACTCTTGAGCATCTTTTCTTGGTTAAACTTTATTCAAGAAGAACAGAAATCGGATATCACAACCAAATCAATAAATTAAAACTGAGAAATCTTATTAAAACTATTACTATTATCAAAAATATATATCAAATTTTAAATAAAATCTTCTACAAAACCTGTAAAAAAATATAACTTCGAATTCTATTTAAAATCTAGATATCATAAACTAAAATATAAACCAATATATGGCTTCACTTCTAGCTACAATTAATCAGGGTCGGCTCAAAATAATAAAGGACCCAGAGCTGAAAAAAAAATTAGTTCTCATTTCCTATGTTTTGTTATGTAAATCTTTTTTTTGGATCGTAATTGTATTAGATTTACTTCAAAAAAAAGAGAAATTTTGGGTTGACTCTGTGCCTCGCTCCTCCGGCACATGTGTAGAGCCGGACCTGCAATTAATAGAAACAAAAATTAAACTAATATATGGTGACTCTAAATTGAAACTAAAACTAATAGTGGATAAATTTGTTTAACTCTATACTAGTTTAAAGAGCTGAAATTAAATATTGTGAATGGTAGAACTCGATTTTTGGTATCAACTAAGAAGAAAAATCCTCAACCTCAACTAATATAATACTGCCACAGGCTGGATTAGACAATTGATCGGCGCTACATCATTACTTACCACTTAATCGATGATGTGATTAATATTTTTCAATCATGAGTAATTTCGATAAATCACACTCAAAATATTTATCCCCCTTTCAAATTAATGACTGATCGCTGTTATATTACTTACTCACCACAAGATCGATATGCAAAATAATATCTTAAATTTTTGGGTAAAAATTATTGTGTAACAAGTGGATAATATCAATAAATCAATACATAAAAGATTTACTCAATTTGAATTAATGACTTACTGTCGTTATATTAATGTAATACATAAAAATTTAACTTTAAGAATGAACGATCGTCGCTACATTACATTATTACCAAATCGTCACAAAATTAATATTTTATATTTTGAGTAAATGTTAATGAACAAATAAATTTGTTAAATCAACACATAACAAATTTAATTCAATCGTATTATGACCGATCGTTGCCACAATCATATCGCTTTATTATAGGTTTAACAATTGATTTTTCATTATTTTGTTTTCAATCTCCAAATCATTTCTCAATAACTCTCAAACATTGTTTAAAGCTTTTTTTCTTAATTAACATTATAACAAAAAAATAAATAGAGAAATTTACTTTGATTCAAACACCAGTCATTGTAGATTAGCCAAGAGTTTTCAGTAACAAAATTTACCTTATAAACCTTTTGAATGGCTATTTCTGAAATGGAATAGAAATCTTTAGTCGTGGAAGTATCTCTATCCATAAGAAAACTCGTTTTACAAAGTAATTTTAAATCAATACAAAAAGTGAAAAAATCCACTGGTGGACCCCATTCATTCCAGAATTGCCGATTACGAGCTATCTTGTCCCTTCTTCACCATTCGCTCACTCTCTCTCTCTCTCTCTCGTCTTCTTCTTCCCACCACTCTCTCTGTTTCTCCACAACTTCTCTTCTCAAAGTTAAAATTACCCCTAAACCAAAAAAAAAAAAA
>Ga0041059_1002313_pt1 | contig 14378 bp, 13 predicted proteins | sample AraColnosormetaG_FD_56232 | JGI IMG/M metagenome (GOLD analysis project Ga0041059, IMG submission 56232) | Arabidopsis roots microbial communities from North Carolina, USA - Col MF nosort | ecosystem: Host-associated > Plants > Roots > Unclassified | place: USA: North Carolina | collected...
GAAGAAGAAGAAGAAGAAGAAGAAGAAGCAGCAGCTGCTGCAGAGACCCAAACTTAAAGTTGTGACAAATAAAAGTAGAGGGCAACAATGATCCATTGCCTTGTCTTAGAAGATAGAATCACTTGGAGAGGATGTTTGCACAATATTCAATTTACCCTAACCGGTTTTTTGGTTTTACAGTGAACTGAACCGAATTTATTCCTTCCTAAACTTGAAAGATTATCTGATGGATTTTCATTGTATCACAAAAATGATTTTATTAAATGTTCCCCAATAAGTAAAATTAAAAATTACAAAATAAATAGTACCATTGTATTATTAAAGGGTAATGTATAATCCTACCCTCAGACCTGGCCATACGATATACTTTATAATTAAGGACTTGTTGAATTTTCACTTTAAAGAAATACAAAGTAATGGTATTCAAGTTTCCAAGTGGATGATGCTTTCACTCTTATCCATAAGTTTGAAACCAAAGTCCGGTATTCCTTTGATCCCATCCTTCTTATGGTCCGGCATTGCTTGGATTTCAACCTTCCTCAGATGATTCTTCTGTATATCATAATAGAGAATGTAAAAAGGGGAACACAAGTCACTTGGTACCAAGACAACCTCGCCGTTTTGAGTTGTGTCTACTAACGTCAATGGAATGTCGTTATCAACTAAATGCAGCTGACAAGGCTGCAAACTCAAAACTGTCCTCGACCAGTTTCCAGCATTTTCCAAGACCCATAAGTCTACCAAACCGTTTTCTTTAAGACTAGTATGATAAAAAATAGCTGGTTTCCCACCGTACTCTATAAAATCCAGAGAGTCAACATATGCAGACAACACAAGAGGCGCTTGGATAATGTTAAATTCTTCAGACCTAACGTCAAAGGTGACAACGATATCCTGAAACATACTAGTGAAAGCAAGATAATATATAACTCCACCGATGCACAGTCCAGATCTCGTAGGAGTATGAGGTTGATCAAACTCAATTCTTTTCCAAGAACCTCCAACTTCCAGTACGAAGACCCAATGCTCCGAGATTATCGTTTCCAAATCTTGTGAGGATGATGACACAAAAGTGCAAACTACTTTGTATTGATCAAGAACAGGATCGTGCCCCAAGAAGTAGAGGAGACTATGTTCGTTTCCTTGGACAAAAATGTTGAATTTGATGGCGGGTAAGGTTACGCTCTGTCTGGTGGTGGGATTATAGAGACACGCTTTTCCGCAAACAATGTATAAAATCAAGCCACGAAGAGTCACCATATGTAGTCCTCCCATCCCTTGCATGGTCGTCAAATCTTGGTCGAAACTAGAAGGCGATGAGAATGATAGCAGTACAGACTCGCGGGGGCTGTGGCAGACCTCCCTTGAATCACACTTGTGGTCCACCAAACTAATGTATAGACGATGTGGTCGCAGTGGAGATGCAACCGTAAGATAACGGTTGCTAAAAAATCGGGAACGGATAAGAGAAGACCACTGCTTTGAAACGCACTTGAACCTCATAAGCGATTTATGAGGCAATCTAGTCAGAATCTCGATCAGTAGATCCAAAGGAATCTCCGGTGCCACAAAAAAATCTTCTCCTCTTTGTCTTCTTCTTCTTCTTTTTCTTCCTCTTCTCATAATCGCCTTTGAAGACCTCTTCTTCCATTGAAAAGATGAAATCAGAGCTACAGACAAACGCATGGCTACTACTACAAACTTGTATATCCAAATTCTAGGGTTGTGACAGTTTTATAAAGTAGAGGACGATGATCGTCTCTAATCAACAGTTTTCCTTTTGTTGATTAGGAAAAGAAAGTTTACCCTAACCGGTTTTCTTCGGTTTTAAAAATGAACCGAAACCCAATATATACGGTATGTTCCTAAATTTGAAAGATTACCGGATTGGTTTTTATTTGTCTCGCAATGTTCTTACTAGGCTTATATCGTTCATAAAATGAAGTATGGCTCAATAACAAATTATCATTGATTCATGTATGGGCTTCTGAATGAGATAATTCTAAAAAACATGCATGCTTATGATTTATGATTAAGGTAAAAAAAAAGAAAAAATTGATTAAAGTCATTTCTAGCTAATATTTGGATATCGCTAGCGGTAAGCTCATTTGAATCAAGTTTCTTTCGGGATTATTTCTAAATATTCAAAAATAAACAGAGTTACCTATTGAAAACCCAATTTATTTACCATTTCATTGCGATTAATTTAGGATTTTTTTACAATATGTTTTTTAATCAATTTGATTACTTATGCGTTTTCTTAAACAAGACTTAATTGTGCTTATAATATGACTTTGAAACATATACGAATCTCAATTTGTTGAAAATTAAGAGTTCATACTTAGAAGACGATATGTTGTTAGTAAATAAGTTTGTATAAAGACATTTGATTGCAATGATACAAGTCAAACACGATTTCGGTGAGTTTAACTATACTAATCTAATTTAACCTATTCATTGTAATCACACACATTCACATTGTTTGTCGATTAATTTATTTAGTTATACACTTATGTGATTCTAACTAAAATAATATTGACCTTAAAATTCATTTAAGAAATTGAAATTGGTTACGTATAAAACGTGTTACGTGTGTCGGTCGTGTCCTCTCAACTAAGAAAGACGCGATACAACACATTCTCGATGTCCACAAGCAAAGGGTAACTTCGTCATTTCCGCTTCTACCTAAAAGCCCCACTTGATCCAAAGGATATTTTCGTCTTTTCACACCAACCAACCCGCTTAACGAACTCCAACACGGAATAGACCCCTCAAAGAAAAAAAAAACAGCTAGCGGCCGCAACTTACAAAAACTTAACCAAAGTATTTATTATGTAATAAAATAAGAAAGATATTTAGCTGTTAAATGTTTGTTTACGTCTTCTCCACGGAGAAAAAGACAAGAAACTCTGAGTTTTTGATATTTATAAAAATTGCAAAACCGACGGTAACAGAAACAAAAGGCGGTTCTTTTTTCCATATGTGTAATTATTTCCTTAAGTCATAGCTATAAATATGAACTTGGACCTCAAGTTCTTTTCCTCTCTCAAGTAACAAAATACTAATTCAAAAGCTTTATAAAGTTTCTTTTCTCATTCGGTTCTAAAGTTCCTATTTTTCAATGGATTACGTGAGAACCCAAGTCGAAGCTGTTTTTGATGATTCTGAGCAAGATGGATCAACCATCTCTGAATCTGGAAGCTGCGATTCTTCTTCTGATCGATCTTTTGCTGACGAGCTTGGGCTTATGGAGTTGCTTGAAGGAGATAAAGCTCATGATTTGATCTATCGTAATTGTAAATCTGGTCTTGGTGATCAATGTCAGATTCTCTCTGTTCTTAGAAACGGATTTAGGAACGTTGGATCTCGTGCAAAGCTCAAGACTTTTCAGGTTTTTCAAGAGGCGGTGCAGATGAAACACGGTGGAGACGGTGGAGCTAAGGTGAAATACGGTTGGTGCTCTGTTTCGAAACATGAGCTTAAAACGATTTTTGAGTATGGGTTTAGCGAGCCGCTGAGGAATGATGGATCTTTTGGCCGTGGATTGTATCTCTCGCCGGATAATTCTCCTCTTGATTGGTAAGTTTCTCTAAATCTCTAAAAGTTTCAATTTTTCGAAATTCATTGGTCTCAAAATCTCATTTTTGGTGTTTGTTTGTTTGATTAGTTTGAAGGATTCAGCTTCAGAATCAGAAGATGGGATGAGATTCTTGTTGCTTTGTAGAGTTCTACTTGGAAAATCAGAGATTGTTCCTCAAGGCTCGACTAGATCATGTCCAAGTTCACCAGAGTTTGATTCTGGTGTGGATGATTTAGTTTCTACGAAGAAGTATATTGTGTGGAGTACACACATGAACACTCATGTTTTGCCTGAGTTTCTTGTTTGCATCAAAGCTCCATTTAACCTAACTCGTAAGCAAAATCAAAATCTCTAATCTTGAGTTTTTCTTGTTCTTGTTTATGGTTTTTTGACATAGTTATAACTGTTTTTGCAGGAAGTCCAAAGAGATTGAGATCACCATGGATGGCATTTCCTGTATTGATCAAAGCATTGTCCAAGTTTCTACCTCCTTCTCAAATACTTGTCATTCAGAAACATTACAAAGATCAACAAGTAAGTGTTTTTTTTTGTTTGTTTCCTCTTCAATTATCTTTTGAGGTGATTTCATTTCACATTCTAATTGTTGCTTTCCTTTGGATTTAACAGAATAGGAGAATTACACGGAGCGAACTAATCCAACGAGTCAGAAGCATAACCGGAGACAAGTTACTAGTTCACATCATCAAAGCTTGTGGACATAAAGTACAACACTAAATCTCCATTGCAGATCACTTTGGCGTTTTTGTTTCAAGGACACAATCACCATGGTTGTATTTGTCTGTTTACCAACTCCAAAATGATCAGGACTGGTAGAGTCCCTTTCTATTGTTTTCCCATGATAGTGATGAAAAAAAACTGTTCATTAGATTATTTAAGATCGATTAGATTAGGGTCTTAGCAACATTATTAATGAAGAGAACATTAACAAGTTATCATCTTGTTTTTCTTTTCACTCTTCTTCTTTCAAAAACATTTGTATTATTGTCTGGCTTTGAGCTGAAGAAAATTTCTGGTGGACTGAGTTTTACAATAGTTCTCTCTCTGTCTTAATCCCTCTACCCCTTGACTAAGTCAACGTCGTTGAAAACTTCATGTTTCAAGCTCTTATTCCCTCACACGGAAACTACTCGTAGAGATAAAACTACAAAACTCATATTTATTTGATGCAACAGCACACTAAGATCTTAGTTTATTAATTATTAGTGGACACACCACTTCTAAGTAGATGGAGGAAGTTCCCAACCTTGTGGAACCGGACCATAATCGTAGATGACTTCTCTGTGGCATGACCAAACCAGCTTTATAGCCTCTGGTGTCCCTATCCCGGCCCCTCTCGGGTCCCCCGCAGGTCCAAACCTGTGTTTATATGATAGTTTAACTTTTCCTCAAAGAAATAGAAATAGATACTTTAATTTGGGAGTGTGATTTTTCCTCTCACCAGTGATTCTGAGGAGCTCCAGTTGTTCTTCCTCTTAGTCCAGCATATGTAGTCCCATTCACTGAGTTCCCTATTACTTCCTGCACAGATTTGTTACATCAATATCGAAGGGATAGAGAATAAGAGATTGATTGATGATAATTGTGAAAAGATTTGCCTGAAGAAAGATGGGATCGTTTGAAACAACAGCTGCAGTTAGATGAGCGTGCATCCTCTCCAATGCTTCCAACACTAGAGGAAGTTGATCCTTTTTGTATTCCGTTACAATCTGGATATCATATACAGAAACAACACTATACGTTTCAGTAAAAGAAACACACAAGATCATTTAGACAAAGCTAATAAAGTCGATATCAAGGTAACCTGAAATGGTCCAAAGATTTCTTTGGTGACGAGTTCGTAGGTTTTATTATCCTTCAAGATTTCTTCAATGGGAACATAAACTGCAGTTGGCTCCAAAGCTCCGTAGATTGAAGGAATCGAATGATTCTTCAATTCCTTGCCACCAAAGAGTAGCTTTGAGCCAGGAATCTGAAGCAGATTCTCCATGTGCTCCAACATTGCCTCAGTTGTAAACTTGAAACAATAATGAAAAAATAAGTTTTAATGATACAATCTCATCAGATGATTAACAACAGATGGAGAAACAATGAAACTCACTGTAAGGACAGGACCAATGGTTAAGTCTTCCAGTTTGCGTCTTTCCGCTAGTTCTTTTAATTTGGAAACAAGAGGGGTTTTTGACCAGTTCTGCTCAGAGAGAAAATACATTGAAAACAACAAAGACAGAAGAAAATGGAAGTAAACAAAAGATTCAAAGGTAGTTTCACCATAACAATTAGGATCAAACCAACCTCATGAACAAAAAGCATAGACTGTGCAGAACACTTCTGTCCACTGCACGCGTATGCATCTTGATCACATTGCCATGCAACATAATCAACCTGACATTAGAGACCGAAACAAGGGTTACAATCACATTTAAGGAGACTTGTGGAAATACAAATACGGAAGGGTATAATAAGAAACCTCCTGAACATCTGGTCCTAAGACTTTCCAATCAAATCCAGCATCTTCCAATCTGATTCGACCCTTAAGGTCAAGTGCCAACTTTTCAGCTACTCTAGAACTACCCGTGAAGAGGGTCATCCGTGGGTTCGCCTGAAAGAAGTTACAAATCGACAAGACACTGAATTAGCTCAACTAAAAACCCTGTGGAGACAATAGACTTGTGAATTCCTGACCAAATACCTCTAACAATATCTTGTTCATTGTCTTCCCATCAGAATTTATAAAGTCCACATCTTCAGCGGGTAAACCACAATAGTGGAGCAATCGCATCATTTGCTCCATAACAATGCTTACCTAATCAAATAACATTATATTATCAAACAGATGGAACCAATACAATTACGAGAACTATAGTAATGTGAAGAGTAATTTATACCTTGCTGTCCACTTTAAGAAGAGGTTTGTTACCCATGTATAATGCCCCCATCAACTGAAGTAGTGGAATCTCAAGTGGAAAATTAAATGGTGTAACAATCGTTACCTGCATTACAAATCTATGATTTCAAAACAAAGCACAGACAGAGTTCTCACCAATTACAACCATCTAGGAAGAATGCCTTACAGGACCATAAGGCCAACGGTAACCATGACTTTGCTGCCCAAGATGATTCCCAGGGATTGCAAAAGACCGTGCCAGGAACCGCACCTGATAAAAGAAAGTGAAGCGAAATCATAAACATACATTTAAAGATGTAATTTCGGAAATTCAGCCACAAACATGAAATGTCTATATAGGCATTTTTGAGAACATGCCTTCAAGAATTACTAAGTTGTTGAAACTAATAGCCAGGAACCAAAATAAAAAATGGTGAAGAGAGTAATGTACCTGATCACCACAAAAGTTTTCTAAAAACTTCCGTGTGACAAAGACTTCTCCAGCAGCTTGCTGGTAACTCTTTGGAGCAACCCTTTGAATTAACCTCGCGAAGAAATCAGCAACCTAATAGTGTATACACGCATACAACAGTAGCTCAGTATGCATGTTATTCAGAAAACAAAACCTTTTGAATTCAAGACTCGAGATTCAACAAAAAAAGTATGTGTTACCTTAGGTAAGGCGAGCATATGAGCTGCCTTTGTCGAGATATCTCCATATAAAAGGTATCTGTAGAAAACAAGACCATTACTATCCTTCATATATGAAACAAAATGGGAAATGACAAAACAAGAAGAAATAGCACCAAACCTCAACCAAATCATACCTCTCTGGAGATTTGAAAGGGTTATGGAGACCATGTTTCGGGCACTGGGATAAGCTGTCCACAAATGGCTACAACATAGAACAGAGGAAAACTGAAAGTTAGAATTGACACGGATAAACAACATTGTGATACGATCAACGGTTTTTGATAGGCTCGTACCTGAGTTCCTGATTCATCCACTTCCGCAACTTTGATAAACGGTTCTCCATTTAGAGGATCTAGAAGCGTGTTATGATTTGACGATCCTATCCACTTTCCCTGCACTATAGACATAACAATGAAAGTAGAACTCAGAGACTTCACAACAGCATTTAACCAACAAGCTATTACTCATTTCCATAGCGTCAACGCACAATCAGTGAGAAGTAAAGACATACCAAAGCTCTGTACTTCAGCAGGATGAGCACCAGAGAGCTCCTCGGCATCTACGGTAGCAAAAGGTATGGAATGATTCAATCTGCAAGATCCATAAACACAAAAATTAAGGCAAAGGAACACTCTTTTAAATGGATCACATTCTCAGACATCAAAGAGTAATCAGAACACAAATACATAAAGTACCATTTCAAACTCTAATCAGCTAACACTCTCTTCATTACATAGAGACTGAGCAGATGCGGCTACTCGATGATCTAAATCTCAAATTTTTAATACACCAACTTGCTAAAGTTTTCTCTTTTATTTATTTATATATATATACAAATGGAAAGTCTATTACTTTAGGCAAAAACATGCAACCCCAAAAGACGAAGAGCAATGTTTAACACAAAACAAGAAATAATTTGGTGAGATCAGGACGTTTGAAAAACCTGGAGAGAGTCAAAGAAGCAAGCGAGGTGGATGATTTGTCACAGAGAGACTTAGCTCTCAGTGCTCGGCTCGCAAAAACTCTATACATTGCGTAAGATCCACAAGTAACGGAGAAAGATGAGAATCAGACGATTGGATGAGAGGATTCAAGAAGATTGGTGATAAAATAGCGAATTCTCGAGTGATTTGTGTTTAGCAGCTTATTAAAGAATTAAATGTTTTTCCCCTGATTGACGAGAAATACATTAATGATTTAAAGATATTTACAGATAATTTCTTATTTCTAGGTTATTATCTTTTTTACCCCATAGTTTCTAATGGCTTCTTATAAACCCTGATGTGATGAGTCATGACTCATGAGGAAGAAGAAGTTGAGCAAAAAATAAAAATAATAGTAAATCTCTTTTAAAGACCTCCTCTAATCAATTCGACTAATGGAATAGTAATTAGTTAAATATCAAGGGAAACTAATAATGAAAATTGGTACAAAAAAAAAAAGAGATTTATGATTATTATCTACTGTTTTACTCTTTTGAAATTTAAATTGGAAAATCAATAGTATTAGTGATATTTGACATCAAATCCAGGGATCAACCAAGGAATTTTGTAAGATGAACACAGATGTCAATTACAAAATAGATAAATAAATCTTGATAGATAAATAAGTATTAAAATGGTGATAGCTTGCTGAGTCACGTCCGCTTGGGCCATTGGCCCATTGAGTAATAGACGTATACGTTTGTCTTTTACACGAACCGACAAATAAAAAATAATAATATTAAAATTGTATTAAAATTATAAAAGTCTTTTTTCGTCTTTGGAAGAAAATATATATATGTTTTTTTCTTCTGGCAAGTTTTGTATTTTATTTTCTTAAAATAGTATATGATTTTTTCATTTTAAACTTTCTTTGTGTTTTCTTCTTCTCTTCCTTTATTTGGTGAAGAAAAAGGAAAGAAAAATCTCAACTTTGATTCTCTCTCCCTCTATATATACTTTATTTATTCTCCACTCATAATAGTTTCATCATCTCTTTCGGTCTATGAAAAACATTGGAAAAACCCTAATTCCTAGTGTTGCGAATCACTTTTCATTGCAGCTTTGAACTTCAGGTAATTTTAGGTTAATCGAGCTTTTTCATTTGATGCATGACATCGGAAGATCAAATCTTTCATAGGTGATTGTATAATCTAATCCTAAGGCTCGTTGAAATCGATAATTGTACTCTTGATCTACTTAAATTCAGAATTTAAATTCAGAATTTATACACAGCTACTATCGTTGAGTCGAACTTAATTTGCTAGTTGAAATAATCCAAGCTTCAAGCTTTCTTGTCTAGAAGTTTGGTGATTCTTGTTCTCTGACCTTTTGGGCTATATGGTTGTTGAAGCTTAAGTCTTTGTTAAACTATGATGATAGGTTATAGAAATGTAGATCTTGGTCTCTGCTTCTACTTTTTTTGGGTCTGAAAAAAAATTGAAACTTTAATCAGAAATTTAAAGCCTAGTTCATGCAATTGCTCTTACTTTGTGACTTATGAAATGAGTTTGTAAGAGTAAAGTTGAAATCTTTCATATTTGGATGCAGTCTGTGAATTTCCAACAGCAATGACAACTCCAGCAAAAAAGAGACTGATGTGGGATTTCAAGAGACTGCAGAAAGATCCTCCTGTGGGAATAAGTGGAGCTCCACAAGATAACAATATCATGCATTGGAATGCTCTCATCTTTGGGTATAACTTTTTGTTTTGTTTTCTCTTCAAAGCATGGCTTTGTAAACTTATTTCTTCATTGTCTTTGTTTGCAGACCTGAGGACACTCCATGGGATGGAGGTAATTATCTTTCAGTACTTATTGGCTATTGCTGCAGACCGAGATATTGTCATGAGTTAAACTTATAGCTAAAATAATCAGTCTGTTGTGTTCATCAGGTACTTTCAAGTTGACTCTTCACTTCACCGAGGATTATCCGAACAAACCCCCGATTGTTCGGTTTGTTTCACGGATGTTTCATCCAAACAGTAAGCCCAAGCATTCAGTGAACAACATAGTAATAGACCAATTAGGAAATTCGACTTTGATAATTGAACTTTGGTGCAGTTTATGCTGATGGAAGCATTTGCTTGGATATCTTGCAAAACCAGTGGAGCCCCATCTACGACGTTGCTGCAGTTCTCACATCAATTCAGGTTTTGACTTCTGAATTCTTCATTTGTATCTTTTGCATTGTGGAGGTTATGCATGAACTAAACCAAGACCTTTTGTTTTACAGTCTTTGCTCTGTGACCCAAACCCTGACTCACCAGCGAACGCAGAGGCTGCAAGGTTGTTCAGTGAGAATAAAAGAGAATATAACAGGAAAGTAATCGAGATCGTGGAGCAGAGCTATGTATAAATATGATTCATTTTGTTGTATTGACTAATGAGTAATTGGATGTTGAATAGTATTTATTATCTGCCTTGAGTTTATTTTACATGGATGTTTAAATTTCGGAAATGAGATTTCTGCTATAAATATATATATATTTTGATAATAGTGAATAACCAAATTTGAAGAGACAACAGTAGAAGAAAGACTTCAAATGAAGACATGAAAGTAAAACTTAAAACAATTACAGAGCAAGCAAATAAAACATTTGTTGTCTTTCAAACCACACTTTGGAAACAAACTTGCAAAGGTTTTTCAACTATGTACTTGAACAAATCATTCAAACCAAAAGAAAAAGATTGTTTGAGATATGTTGAAGAAACGCTTCTCTGTTCTTCATTTAAACCTGGATGTCTTCTCCTGCACCAACAACAACCTGCGACGAGAAAAAGCTTGTGTTAGCTACAAGAACAATTTCGATCCTGTGAACTTAAAGAAGTTTTTCACTCACCGTGTTTTCTTTGTTCTCCATTTTCTCTGTTTGCTTCAGAGATTTAACTTCACCTACACATATGAACATTAAAAACGATCAGCCACAAATGCTACACAAGCTATTCAAAGACATTTATATGATTTTCCTTTTACCTTCTTTAGCAGTAGATTTCTTAATTGACTTCTTTGACTCTTCTTGAACTCTCTTAGTCCTGGGTTTAGTGATCCTCTCAGACTTCTTCTGAGACTTATCATCCTTGTTTACTTGAACTGTTTTTGAATTAGCAGAGTTGGTTGCTAGTGATTTCTTTGTCCTCACCGGCAGGTTGTTCTTAGGAACAGTCTCCTTTCTGGCACGTTTCTTGTCTGAAGGTTTAACAACAGTCACGATCTGAACACCATCTGCTGATGGACGGAGCCCTTCTTCGGATTCCTGAACAACCTCTGAATCATTCTCTTGGTTCACATTGATTACCTCCAGAGACTTTCTAGTTCTTCCTTGTGTTACAGTTTCCAACGCCTGCTCTTCCTTAGTTGTTTCTGTGACAGATGAATCTTGCAAAGCATCTTCTTCCTTAGTTGTTTCTGTGACAGATGAATCTTGCAAAGCACCTTCTTCCTTAGATGTTTCTGTGACAGATGAATCTTGCAAAGCATCTTTTTCCTTAGTTGTTTCTGTGACAGATGAATCTTGCAAAGCATCTTTTTCCTTAGTTGTTTTTGTGACGGTTGAATCTTGCAAAGCATCGTCTTTCGTGATCTCTGATGTGATGTTCGAATTTCCAGGAGTGGAGAATGAACTCTGGACATCATTATCGTTGTTCAGAGACATAGCTGTTTCTTCAGCTACAACAGAACTAGTCTCCGAGACCTGCACCTGATTGGATTCTTCAGAGATATTGTACAGTTCCGAAAGTTCCTTCATAGCATCAGCAAGCCCATCCATGTTATTGCGACGAGCATACAATTTCAACTCTTCTTTCATCTTGTCAAGTGGCTAGATTCCAAAACAAACAAAGCCAGTGAGATAATAAAACAAACGAATCAAGACTTATTCCAAATTAAAGCTTTCATTGTAAATGAGCATTTTCACCTCACACCCTGCATGAAGAGCAAGTTTAAAGAAACCGAGAGAGATCGAATGTTTCGCCACGGATTCAGCTAGCTTGATATGAGTCAGCCAATAAGTAGAGGAAGACAAGTCTTCAACTTTCTTTCGAGTCACTGATGATCTGAGATTACTAGAGACAGGTGTTGTTGTTTCATTGAAGCTTCTAGGAACAATGCGTGATCTCTTTGGCTTGACTTCAGAAAGAGAAGTGACGCTGCTGCTCACTGATTTAACAGAAGAATTGCTTGTGGGCTTGTTTGGAATCGAAAGTCTTCTTGGTGGTAGCTTGGTTCGATCAACACTCTTCTTCCCAGACAAATCAAGAACTGTTGTACTCTGACTAACAGCAGATACAACTCGTGCCCTGAGATTCAAATTCACACACATAAATATAATCCATAAGACAAATTACATTGCAACGTTTATATAAACCATAACTGATCATCTTAAACTAGCAATTCAAGATATGAATCAGGAGAAAATGACCAAAATTCTGGGAAAATTTTCATCTTCTCTAGAATTCAGAAAATGAACAAATTCTAGCATCATCAATGTCTCGTTGAATCCGGATCTAGGATCATTATTGAATCAATAGTACCTTCTGGGCATAGAAGAAGCAGAGAAATCAGGAACAGGAGGCTTCCCTTCCTTGGATCTAAGAGCCGATCTGAGAGGATACCTCAGCTTCGAGTTTATTGAATTACCTGTTCAGAAATTTTCGAATCAGAAAAACATTACGAAAACTGAAATGGGAAGTGATAATCAGATAGAAGGAATTGAAGAAGATTTACCAGAAGCAGCAGAGCTCACGCTTTTCTCCATTGATTTCTCCATTGATGAACTTAGAAACTTTTAACGCTTTTTTGTTTTGTTTAGACTGAGAGAGAAAAAAAACTGAAGATCTCAATTTGAAAAACTGTGAGAGCGGAGAAATCTCTGACTTATAATAATAACAAAACAATCTGATTTGTTTCTAAGAACTCGTGGATGACCCCTACATTATTTGATATTTCTCTTATAGCCTCATTATTTTCTATTAAACCAATTCTGACCCATTTTTTACTCTACCCAATAAGGGTAAATTTGATGCTTCATTTGAAATTGAATTGATTAAAAGTTTAAACAAATTTATTTGAGTTTATATATATTTGAAAATATTCATATATATTAGTTTGGGAACAGAGATAAAGGTTTTAGTATGTAAAAACATTAGCTTGGGATTAAAAATGAAGATTTCTAAAGTTAAAGGGTCTACTTTTTGAATAATCCGTAAAACCTAAATTTCTGTTGCAGTTTGCCTTGAGAGCGGGAAATTGGTTGAAAGTCTCTTTGGGAGAAGATAGAGAGAGAGAGAGTTACTCTGAGCCGTCCGATTCGATTGATTTAGGAATCTGAGGGACCTCATTTTTCCAAACGCTCCGTTGTCTGTGGGGTCTTCTTTTTGTTTTGTTTATTTTTCGAAATTTCAAATTCAAATAACGCCGTTGACTGATTGATTAACCGTTTGTTATATAACTGTTAAGATTGAGGGGCTTCTTTAATATCTGACGACCCATTAATGTTTTCTCGATACTGGGCTTCATTTGGGTTCGGTCCAATACTTTTAGTACTGTGCTTTTTTAATTAGAAGAAAATGGATCTCTAAAGTCTAAACACTCGATCATCTAAAAAAACAGAGGGATATGAGTCACAACGCTTAAGCTAGGTTTTGCCAGTTTACAAGTTTATCCTCTGTCTATCTATTTTTGACCATAACAAACAAATAAGAATTTTAATAAATTAAACATTTCTAATCTTGTTTGTATTGTTTAGTGTATTAGTGTATATAGTAAATCAAAAGTGAGATTTTTAAAAAAAATAATATTCTATCGACAACATGCAATATTTGAATTTGAATAAGATGGTAACACAATGACAATACTAATATAAACCATAAGCCTATGTTATAGTCAATGGAATTTTGGTCAAGCTGCTCAAAATATGTTCTTCTTTATTTACGATTATTGCTGCCAAATCATATACCTAAATAAGTTTTCAACAAGCTATCCACATAATGCTTCCTTAAAATAACTTTCATAAATATTAAAGATTTTAAGCTTACATGAATGGTAAAAGAAATTTCAAAATAATATAAGAAACTATCCTACCTATTCTCATTGTCTTTGTTCACATGTAACCAAATACAAAGCGTTGGTAAAATAAAAACATACTCCTCTTAGTGCATTTGAAAGGAAAAAAAAAACACATCTGAGTGGATGTCATGTTCTTGTTCTTTTTTTTTTTTTT
>Ga0041059_1002314_pt1 | contig 14377 bp, 16 predicted proteins | sample AraColnosormetaG_FD_56232 | JGI IMG/M metagenome (GOLD analysis project Ga0041059, IMG submission 56232) | Arabidopsis roots microbial communities from North Carolina, USA - Col MF nosort | ecosystem: Host-associated > Plants > Roots > Unclassified | place: USA: North Carolina | collected...
TTTTTAATTTCCCTCTCTTTTTTGCCGGCATCGCTCATTTTTCTTTTCTTTTCGAATATGGTTGCTTTATTTTTTATTGTTTTAGGATAATTTCGTTCAGTAAAATTTAAAAAAGGAGCCAAAAGTTTTTTCAATTGCCCAAACTAGTTAAAAGAAAGACCTGAGAGAGAAAGTAATTAAACCTATTAATAAAAGCCCAAATAGTTAGTAGAAGATTTAAAGTAGAGAAGCCCAATTTGGAGTAGCCCAAGTTTGGAGTAGCCCAAGTTTGGAGTAGCCCATAGACTAAGAAAAGATTAAAGGATGTTGTTGTCTGTTTACCCGTCTTGAACTCACGCTTAAAAGCTCCTTTATAATGCAAGAATGTCATTAACTCTCTTACAACGGTACGTTAGTGTATAATGTATACAGATTGTTAATATATATTGGTCTTCACAAGTTACAACATTTGGATTAATCACACATAGAACAGTTGGAGACTGAATTAAATACTCTCATATTCAATTACAAATTCTTTTGTGTTTTCTTTTCTTTCTCTCTAATTTTGTCAAATCAATGATAATAATGAGCTAATGATCATTTTTTTAATTTATCCATCTCCAATAGTGCTGATTCCAAATTCTTTCCCCAAAAAAAAAGAAGTAGTAAATCCATCTCACATATATATGATTGTATTGGCAAAAGTGTTTATTTAAGAATAAAATCAGAAAGTAGTAGATTTACAATTCCTTTTTTTTTTTTCCCTTTTTTCCATGTTTACAAATCATAAAGTTGTTGGATTATTGGAACAATTTTTTGACTGAAATATTTAATATCATAATACCTGTAAATAAATAATCTAGCAATATATGAATACTGAGACAAAAAAGAAGAAGATATTTGCGACTTTTAAAAAAACTTTTGAAATTAAAGGTAGTGTTGAGCTCTCTAGTAATTCGAATTTGGATCTGCTTCCACTCCCAACGGTTACTTACCCTAATCTTTTTTTGTTCTTCAAATTCTCTCTCAAACTTGAAAAGAAGTCTCTCTTTCGATCTCCAGGATTCGGCTCTGTTTCCTGTAAGTGAATCTTATTTAGAATTCGAATCTCTGGGATTCTGATCCAACCTTTCTCAATTGATTAGGGAATTTGAATTTGATTTCACAGAAATCGAAGATGTCGTTTACGCCAGAGGTGGTATCAAGGAAAAGTGGAGTAGGAGTGATTCCATCACCTGCACCGTTTCTAACTCCTCGTCTCGAGAGAAGACGACCTGATTCTTTCTCTAACCGTCTCGATAGAGATAATAAAGAAGTCAATGTTCAAGTGATTCTACGATGCAAACCATTAAGTGAAGAAGAGCAGAAATCTAGTGTTCCTAGAGTCATCTCTTGTAATGAAATGAGAAGAGAAGTCAATGTTCTTCATACTATTGCTAATAAGCAAGTAGACCGTCTTTTCAATTTCGACAAGGTTGGTTGGTCTCTTTCTCTACTTGATGGTTTTGTATTCAAGGGTCTCTGATGGTGTTTATTCTATAGGTTTTTGGTCCTAAGTCACAACAACGGTCTATATATGATCAAGCTATTGCACCTATTGTTCATGAAGTCTTGGAAGGTTTTAGCTGTACTGTGTTTGCTTATGGACAAACAGGAACTGGGAAGACTTACACTATGGAAGGTGGAATGAGGAAAAAGGGAGGGGATTTACCTGCGGAGGCTGGGGTGATTCCCAGAGCTGTTAGACATATTTTCGATACTCTTGAGGCGCAAAATGCTGATTACAGTATGAAAGTAACATTCTTGGAGCTTTACAATGAGGAAGTTACGGATTTGTTAGCTCAAGATGATTCCTCAAGATCTTCTGAGGATAAGCAGAGGAAGCCCATTTCTTTGATGGAGGATGGGAAGGGTTCTGTGGTTTTAAGAGGTCTTGAAGAAGAAGTTGTGTACAGTGCTAATGATATATATGCTCTTCTTGAACGAGGTTCATCTAAAAGGCGTACAGCTGATACTTTGTTGAATAAGAGAAGTAGTCGATCTCATTCAGTGTTTACTATCACTGTCCATATAAAGGAAGAGTCTATGGGAGATGAAGAGTTAATCAAATGTGGGAAGCTTAACCTTGTGGATCTAGCAGGATCTGAGAATATCTTACGGTCAGGAGCTCGAGATGGCCGTGCACGAGAAGCAGGAGAGATTAACAAGAGTTTGCTTACACTAGGCCGTGTGATTAATGCCCTTGTGGAACATTCTTCTCATGTACCTTACAGGTACTTGCCTTGTCCTACAACTATATATGTCTACTGTGGTAATATTTGTGTTTTTTGAAAGCATACTTGTGGTTGCAGGGATAGTAAGCTGACAAGGCTTTTACGGGACTCTCTAGGAGGAAAGACAAAAACTTGTATCATTGCTACAATCTCTCCATCTGCTCATTCCCTAGAGGAAACTTTAAGTACTTTGGATTATGCCTATCGTGCCAAGAACATCAAGAACAAACCTGAGGTTTTGTTTATGCTACCATATCTCATCTTTATTTATCAATGTACCCTTAATTTCTATCCTTCTAACTAGACGTGTCTCTGCAGGCAAACCAGAAGTTATCCAAGGCTGTGTTGCTTAAAGATCTTTACTTGGAGCTTGAGAGAATGAAAGAAGGTATGAACACAACATTCTGTTCTATATTCTCCAGATTTTCTTATGTATATTATCAAATGAGCTATTGGATTAGTTAAAATTGTTAAACAATCAATGCAGATGTAAGAGCAGCAAGGGATAAGAATGGTGTTTACATTGCACATGAAAGATATACACAAGAAGAAGTTGAAAAGAAGGTAGATTCAAAAGAAGACACTTAAGTGTATATTCATTTTATGCTGGGCTTAATGATCACTTTGTTTCAGGCGAGAATTGAGAGGATAGAACAGTTGGAGAATGAACTAAATCTCAGTGAAAGTGTACGTCTGCCTCACATTATCTCTTAACATTAAAGTGTATCTGTACGTTAGAAACTAAATTAATTTTCTCCCATTGGAACTTAAGAGGCTTCTTTTATGCAGGAGGTTTCCAAGTTCTGTGACCTTTATGAGACTGAGAAAGAGAAGTTACTGGACGTTGAAAGTGACCTTAAGGACTGCAAGGTGATTAGAACTTCCGTGACTTAGTATCCAGATTATTCATCCTTTTAGTGAGAGTTTTCTTGAAATTTCAAACATTCATGATCCAGAGAAACCTGCACAATAGTAACAAGGACTTGCTAGATCTCAAAGAGAATTATATCCAAGTTGTTTCAAAGTTAAAGGAAAAGGAAGTCATCGTCTCCAGAATGAAAGCTTCAGGTAACAGTTCTTACTCAATACTTTTTCTTTACATGCTTCCGATTTCTTGGGTTTGTTGCTTACTCATATTTTTCTTGAACAGAGACTTCTTTGATCGACCGTGCAAAGGGGTTACGTTGTGATCTGCAGCATGCGTCAAACGATATAAATTCGTTGTTCACAAGATTGGGTACTTCTTCTTTCCTATTTCTAAGGGTGAAAATAAGATCTGTCATGTGCTGATTTTTCTTGTTTCTGCAGACCAAAAAGACAAGCTGGAATCCGATAACCAGAGCATGCTTCTGAAATTTGGATCACAACTTGATCAAAACCTTAAAGATTTGCACAGAACAGTTCTTGGATCAGTCTCTCAGCAACAGCAACAATTAAGAACTATGGAAGAACATACCCACTCATTTCTTGCTCACAAATATGATGTAGAAAAAAGACCATACTTATGTCAATTCACTTTTTGCTTTGAACCAGTTGATCACACTAGTGGTTGATTTACTCACGCAGGCAACACGCGATCTGGAATCAAGAATTGGGAAAACATCAGACACTTATACTTCAGGAATAGCAGCCTTGAAGGAGTTATCTGAAATGCTACAAAAGAAAGCCTCCTCTGATCTGGAGAAGAAGAACACTTCTATAGTATCACAAATAGAGGCTGTTGAGAAAGTATGAACAAAATCGAGCTATGAAATACTAATTCACCTCTTGCTGTGTTTCTATATCTTAGCATGTGTTTTGGTAATAATTCAAGTGCCTTTCTCTTCTTAGTTTCTCACTACATCAGCAACAGAGGCTTCTGCAGTCGCTCAGGACATCCACAATTTACTTAATGATCAGAAGAAGCTCTTAGCACTTGCTGCAAGACAACAAGAGCAGGTGCTGTAAAAATCACTTTCTGGATTCTTGTTAGTTTTACTATTTTTCTGAAAATTCAAGTTTGTTTTCAACTTATCCAGGGCTTGGTCAGAAGCATGAGATCTGCACAAGAAATTTCCAATTCAACTTCAACCATTTTCAGTAACATCTACAACCAAGCCCATGACGTGGTGGAAGCCATTAGAGCAAGCCAAGCAGAGAAATCAAGACAGCTTGATGCTTTTGAAATGAAGTTTAAGGTGAGCTGGGACAAACTCTTAAAGACTTCAATTATATATGTTCTGAGAGGTTCGCACAAACTCATCCGTTTTGATGAAAACAGGAAGAGGCTGAAAGAGAGGAGAAACAAGCCTTAAATGATATCAGTCTGATATTATCAAAGTTAACTTCAAAGAAAACTGCAATGGTGAGTCTTTAACCATTATAACCCCCTTAGGCTTGTTTTATTCATCAGTTGAATCAAACTTAAAGACTGATGCTCTATGTGTTTCTAGATTTCTGATGCATCAAGCAATATCCGGGAACATGACATACAGGAAGAGAAGAGATTGTATGAACAAATGTCTGGTATGCAGCAAGTCTCGATTGGTGCAAAGGAAGAATTGTGTGACTATCTAAAGAAAGAGAAAACTCACTTCACGGAAAACACAATAGCTTCAGCTGAGTCTATCACAGTCATGGATAGTTACCTTGAAGATTGGTATAAATTCCATCTCCCCACTGCTTTCTATTCAAACCTCTCACTTAATTTGCATTATGTCTTCTCATACAAAGATTGTATTTATTGCAGCTTGGGAAGGGCCAATGATTCTAAAACATTGTGGGAGACCACTGAAACAGGCATAAAGAACCTTAACACGAAGTATCAACAAGAACTTAATGTCACAATGGAGTAAGTTTTTAACTTCTGTATCCGTGCATCTCTCTGTTTCCACATCATTTCACTGAATAAACTATCTACGTATAGGGACATGGCAAAAGAAAATGAGAAGGTGCAAGATGAATTTACATCCACATTTTCCTCAATGGATGCTAACTTTGTCTCTAGGACAAATGAACTTCACGCAGCTGTTAATGGTAACCACACTAAACCTCTGTTCCATTCCCTACTCAAGAACTACTCAAAAACGTCCTAATCCTTGGTTTTACAGACTCATTGATGCAAGACCGTGAGAACAAAGAAACAACAGAGGCTATAGTAGAGACTTGCATGAACCAGGTCACATTATTGCAGGAGAATCATGGACAAGCTGTTTCAAACATTAGAAACAAAGCAGAACAGTCTCTCATAAAAGACTATCAGGTACTTAAGCAATCATAATGGAAAATCTATAGTGTGATCTATATGTGTATACATTAACAGCAAAGCTTTGGATAAAATGAACAGGTTGATCAGCACAAGAACGAAACACCAAAGAAACAATCCATAAATGTGCCAAGCCTGGATTCGATTGAGGAGATGAGGACTTTGTTTTCGCAGAATACTCTCAGCGAAGAACACACAAGTTTGGAGAAAATATCAACAAAACAAGGACTTGGCGAAGCTAACAACAGAACTCCATTCTTGGAAGTAAACAAATGAGTAAAAAAGAAAGCTTATGTTCATCAGCTGGATGAGTGTAGAAGATTAAGACTGTGTAAAGGTTGTTATGTAGTAGTACGCAAGCTTATGTTGTCATGGATAAATCTGGTTATATTTTGACATTAAACCGGTATGCAGATTGCTGAAATTTTAGATTTTATGGATGACGTTTCCGGTTAAATTGGCTTATTTTCTCATTTGAGTCAACCAAATATGAAAAAAAAGAAAAGTAAAGAGAGAACAAAAAGAACACAAGACTTTGCATTGCTTCCACAAGAAAACATAATAAAGTCAAGAATAAGCACATACCTCTAATAGTCTAATTTACCACTTTTTTTTTTACTTTGACTTGCTCTTCCATAAAATTCAATTGCTGTCGTCAAGAATCCGTCACTGGTGACGATTTCAGTATTGAGCTCTTATTACTATCTAGATGAACAATGTATCAAAAAGGCTTTTGTTTGGTCTCTAGTGCATGTGTTTGACCAAATTGAATTTTCTCTTCGAACAAGGTAATGATTGTATTCGAACTTGGATCTGAAGATTACTTTTGTATTTTAGCTTTGCGCAAGTTTGAAGATTTATTTTTTTATAAAAAAAAAGTCTTGAAGAATGTAGTTTTTTTTTTACTATACAATAAAATATGAAAAAACAGTTTACCAAAGGGGAAGAATTACTTATTTAGAGCTCTTTAAGGCTGTATTTTCCAATGATTAGTCTAAAGTACATTGAAATCCTTAATTTTATATTTTTTGATTAGGATACAGTTGGTTAGGTGTTGATATAAATTATTAAGTTATGCCTGTGGCAAGCAAGTCCATGAGAAACCAAGTTGCTTGATTTATTCTGTGTTGTGTACACATGTGTTGACTATGCTACTTTTGTTAGATTCACATTTTTAGCAGTAGAAGTTTCTAAGAAATGAGAACTATGTGATGTATTACGGGAAAGACGATATTACCCTTGTTATTCAACACCCGTGGTATGCATTGTGCCGGCGGTCGAAGGGTGATATTGAAAATGTCAACTTGTCTCAAGTCAGAGAATCAGTGCTCTGGTAGTTGTGTTAGATAGAATATTAGTTTAGACGACTTCTTTTGGTCAAACTACTAGAAAGTCCAACCTTTTAGGTAATTGCTCTTATATAAATATACATTACTTCTAAGTTCTCAACCTTCATTACAAATCCTCTCAATTCAGGTTTCTTTTCTAACAAGCAAAAACTCCAACCTTTACTTTATTTTTGTTTTGTTTTGTAACCCTCTCAGATCTTAATTCTCAAAGAAGTATGAAGAGAGAAAGATCTGATTTCGAAGAATCCCTCAAGAATATTGACATTGCTAAATGTCTGATGATACTAGCACAAACCTCCATGGTCAAACAGATCGGTTTGAACCAACATACCGAGAGCCATACAAGCAACCAATTCGAATGCAAAACATGTAACAAGAGATTTTCTTCGTTTCAAGCCCTTGGTGGCCACCGGGCAAGCCATAAGAAGCCAAAGCTCACCGTTGAGCAGAAAGATGTGAAACATCTTAGCAACGATTATAAAGGAAATCATTTTCACAAGTGTTCCATATGCAGTCAGAGTTTTGGGACCGGACAGGCTTTAGGTGGTCACATGAGACGGCATAGGTCAAGCATGACGGTCGAGCCATCGTTCATCTCTCCGATGATTCCATCCATGCCGGTTTTGAAACGATGCGGTAGTAGTAAGAGGATTTTGAGTTTGGATTTGAATCTGACTCCGTTAGAGAATGATCTTGAATATATCTTTGGGAAGACATTTGTCCCAAAAATAGATATGAAGTTCGTTCTTTAGTTTTTTTTTTCTTTATCTTTAAGAAGACATTTGTCCCAAAAATGATTCATTTGTATTGTAATTCCTATTCTTTTAATTCTTCAAACGTTAATGTCAACAAACTTCATGGTATATGTGTGGGGTCCCTACTCCCTATATAGTATATTCATATGTGCGTTCTTGGTTATCATGTACGCTAGAAAAAGATTTTAAACTAAATTATTTAGTTTCCATTCCTGGAACAAGTACAACATATTCATAAGCGGGCCAAATTTTGGGCCATATCCCCTATGGAATTGGAAACATATTCCTTTTGCCTTGGCATGTATGATATGCAACAAAGGATCCTGAATATATTACGTTTATCATTTTTTTGCCAATGGCTTGAATTTATATTAGATGATTTTTCTCTAGACAATTGCAAAATTCTATTGTCGTCATCACTATCGTCGGATATTTCTTATTTTTGCCATCATCATGTAATTTAGGATATGACATGCTTTGATTATTATCATTTTTTTCAGTGGCTTTAGTTTTGATGTTAGATATTATAAATTTATAACAAGCTTGATCCTCTCTAGTTACCTAAATTATATTGTCGTCAACTCGTCATCACTAGTGTAAAAATATCTAATTAATTTCTTCAGTTTAATTAATTTCCATTCAATTTTGACAAAAAGAAGAAAACAAATCGAAAAAAAAGAGAAGAATGACCGTTCGGAATTAAAACAATGCATGAGTTTTTAACTCTTATAGCTCTTCAGTATAACTTGTTCTTTAATGGCAGTAAAAATAAAGAATGTAACTTGTTTTTCTTACTCTAATGTCATTGTACAGTCTGTTATATATTTTGCTTCTATTTCTTTTAGTTACATCTAAAAAATAGGTGTAAGACACAGTTATAGGATTTATAGCTATAGGTCGCCAGGTAAAATGTACATAATTATGTGGGAAAACCTTAATTTCTGCTTCTGCATTTCTGCTTCCGTCTTTCGGCTTCTCAAGGTTTAATTTATGTTTTTTAACGCCTTTCAACACTTAAAGCACTACATCGCCGTGTTTGTAAGATACTTTCTCTCATTCCTTTTAGGTTTTTCTCCAGCGCGTGTTTATTAATTAGATTTAATATAAAATGAATTTTATCATCTCAGTTCTTTAAATCTTCATCATTATTTCGTCAAATACATTAAAATAGCCAGAAAAAATCAGTATATAGATGCTAGATCATGTGTTTGTGTGTGGATTTTATTTTCATTTTTTCGCCTCATTCATTATTTCGCTTGATTCATTATTTTGCCTAATTCATTACTTAGATAGTTTTTGTATACAATAAAAATGCAACTTTTGTGTTATACACTAGTTTTATGATTCTGAATGCTTACAACTTTTGTCTCATATGGTTTTCATCTCTTTTAACCTTTGGATTTTTAGATACAACATATTAGTGCAGATCTCGTACGTTTTGTGTTGTTCTTCACAGTGTAGAGATGATAGATAAGAGAAGAAATACAACAAAAGTGAAAGGAAAAGTTCGAGCAACTGATGACGTGGTAAACAGTTTTTCCTTCCATTTTTGTAGATTAGTGATATCTAAAATCTACGTATTATTATTAATGTAATTTTCTTTTTTTTTATACATGCATTTTCAGAACTACCAGATATATACAAAAAACTTGTTTTTTTCATTAGGAGTGTGTAATTACAGTTTGTTTATTTCAATGTGTGTTACAATTTTTGTTGTTCTTACTTACACGATTTACCTAAAGGTTTTCCTTTCCAATATTCTTGGAAAATAGTTCAAAATAATAAAATGGTTTTGCGGGAAGTCACTGATCAAGGAAATATGGGTAAGTCTTTTTACTATGTACCTTAACATTTACTTGATGAATGATTTTATAAAAACGTTAGGTATTAGTACAAGATCAAATTAAAAGGTGACGCCATTGTTTAGACATGTCTTAAATTAGAGAAACTTAACCTTAAAACTTGACAAAAAGTATATTTCCTTAATTTCAAATAATTCAACCTTAAAGCTTATACGTTTGTTGTTCGTCCCTGGAAAAATTTGTCATTAGATTTCTTATAACGATTTTCCTTAATCAATCACAATTACTTTTGTTTCGTTTACTTTTTAATGAGAAATAATAATGTGCATGATTTAATCTGAATGATAGGTTACTGTTGGACCATCTCTTACAACAGAATGATTGGGGGCCCATTTATACATTCATGGTAGAATTCCTTCTGGAATTCTCTTCAAAGCATCTATTTGCCCAAATTGAAGAAAAAAAATCAAATGGGAATTTAAAGAAATACAAAGGATTGATAAAATTTCTTAAGGATAAAGGGCTGGTTAGAGAAGAGGATTGCAAATGCTTTAAAGAACAAAATGACGTAACTTTACCTTTCTAATATTTTATCCTTACAGCCTTTTTAGTTTTTTCCCACTCATTATCCTTTCTCTTTCTTTTCAAGTTTCACTTTTAACCAATCTGAGACCCAAACTGAATCCCTTAACCATACATGTTGATTAGTGGGCCAAATTTAGGGGCCCAGCCTGAGTTAGTACTAATGATTTTATTACTTATGTATTACTAATGATTTCCGGGTCGAATAGCAATACGGGTAACAGGTCGGATATTTTAAAAATAAATCTGATACTCGATCCTTACGTACGGGTAATAGAATTACATTATTTTTTACCCGACTAAGTTTACTGGTACCCTTTTTTCAAGACTGGTACGAGTCGGGTAACATGTATCGTCCTAGTTGACAAAATTACATAATTAAATTTATAGGGTTCTTGTTTAATATTAGGGTTACTGTTTTGTTCATACACGCAAGGCGAATTCGATGGGGGATGATTTACCAGGTACTGAGGTACGAATTCAACTCTGTAAAATTTTGTTTATATATCGGAACAAATCCCTAATAAAGTTAGATATTTTTCCTGTCTCAGATTGGAGAAATAAGCTGGAACCTGTGTTTTTGGAATTTGAGGATGGTTGTGTTCCTGAGGAACATTATTATCCGTGTATAAGACGCCGTGAGGATGAAGAGCCCAAGATCTCGGCGGAAGAAGAGTATTACCTCATGGTGAAAGAAGTCGAGGATTCCAAGGTTTTCTTCATGTTGTTGATTCTTGGTAAAAACTATAAAGACAGATTTTAGTCTGTCAAGTTTTCTTTATCTGTTTGGAGAATTCATCTTGTGTGTTATATAGGGTTTTGACATCGATTTCGCCAAGTTCCGCTGCGTTTTCAATTACCGACCAGTTGATCTCGATGACAACGAGTTGGCTTTGGAACCAGAAACTACCAGAGAGTTTATGGACAGACTGTGTCGGAAATCCCTTGAGCATTTCAATGAAATTCATAGTACAAAATATGAATTTGTCAGGTTTATCAAAGCCAATCATCACGTCTCTGCTGGCATGATGTATTTCATTACCTTTGAAGGTAAGCTACTTTCCAATGATGATGACTCAAAACAGTTCCAAGCTAAGCTCTGCTATTGCGGTGGTACCCCCGAAATCATCTCATGCGAACTCAAACCCTAGAGAAAAGGTAAATTCGATGCTTGGTCTATCTTTGTTTTCTTTTCTGTTGACTTCAGTTTGTTACTGGTTATAAAATTCTGTTCGGATTTGTTTTTGGCAGTTCACTCCATCGAAGCACCGGAGAAAGAAGATCCCAAGAAACCAAGGTTTATATATATCTTGTCTTTGTTACTTTGATCAGTCTTTTCCTTTCTTTGTCTTCTTTCTTACGGAAGGAAGGTTCTTTTACACTGTCCTGAATGTTACTTTTTGTTTTATTGACATCTTTAGATTGACACTTGAGCCATCTAATGTCAGTCTAATACGGGTCTGAGTGGGTGATCACACGCAAGCACTCTCGTGACAATTGACCGTCTAGTTCTATGATGATAATGTAAACTTGATTACCAATATGAAACAGTGTCTTTACCAAAAATAGCTAATAGTTCATAGCTAAGCTAGGACCCAAAAAGATAGAAAAGTCTATATGAAACAGTTGGCAAACTCTGTAATGCTGATTTAATTTGTTACCCGTGGTTCTTGAAATAGTCTTCATGGTTGTTCTCTTCGAACTAGCTAGGAAAGTGTCTCTAATGCATCGGTCATTATGTTTAAAAACAACTGATGCAGGAGAAAACAAGGCGTTGTGGAGCCTAGTGGTTTCATTCTTTCCAAAGCATGTATACTGTTGCATCTGTGAGTCGCAATATGCTTTAAATTTGAGAGATAGTTAGAAAAGCTGATGATAGCCACAATCTAAGGAAAGATGAAACTTGGTACAATGTATTTACTTTTATGCTCATAACATTGTAACAGATCAAAGTATATCACAAGTAAATAGCAGCAGAACGGGTAAACTCGTTTCTTTAATACTAGTACCAAAGATTTAGCAAGTGCAAAAATCAAGGTCATACATGCATTCGCTTCTAATTACGACCAATATGGCAATAATACAAAACATTAGTACAATAATCAAGTAGCCTTCTAATAGTTGATTTTTTTTTTAACACTGTAATTATAAAGTCTGCGTCAACTGAGCTTAACTTTGCGTGTTGAAGAAAGTCAAAGGTCCTCTATTTTGGAGCACGCAATTAATTGCCAACTTTAGCGACCAATTAAAAAGTGTTTTAGTAACATATGATAGCCACTACTTCTCATCTACCACTATCATCACATGGTCCACATGTAGTATAGTTTACTAAATATTTTCATGCGAACAAGTACAAATATATAAAAGACAAACATGTAACATATGCATGCGCGGCGTCAAACATGATGAATCATTTTGTAGTATTGTAGAATGTAGTTCGATGTATCAAGTTTTGATTCTGAAAATTTGGTGACTTAAGTTTACTGAAGGACTATGTGTTTAATTAGTTTTTAAGGGACTCACTGGTTCAGCATATATGTATGTAGAATGCATGCGTTTATATGAGAACTCTCACTTTTTCATCAAATTTGGACGAGTTTTGAAAACGTTACGGGGACAGACATATAACTATATATAACACATAGCGAAACATGGATCCATGCATATGAGATAACACACTTGTTTCTCATCATCGTATATTCGTATGTATGCATAAAACATATTCTCCACTAGCTAATCTGTCAAATGCTTGTTATATATTGCTCAACTTTATTGGTTAGTGATGGCCCAGTTTGGTGTGTACCACTAAAATTGCATAATCTTAAACAATACCTAAATTCTAGCATTCAGGAATTTCTTTTTGGATGCATGAAATGCTCAATTCTATTAAGTATTAGTTGATGCATGAATCACGTATATCACATTAACGTCTATATATATCCCACTTATCTCAACAAATCATTGGTTATAATTATCCTATTAACTAATATTCGGAACATCCCACTTAGGTCGGTGGTGGTGCTTCCAAAATTTTAGGACTCTAGTAAAAATGGAAATCAATCCCAACGAACCCGATGGTCCAAATTCGATTCATTGTCTGCATTAGAGATCGTAAAGAATTTTTTATTGGTCTTAGTGGGTTGTTTAGTCATCAAAATAATAAAATTAATGTAATATTCTTCTATTAACTATATATATATATATATATATTAATATTAATATAATGCTTGAATAGGCTAGTTATAAGAGGTTTAAACCATACCCTGCTTTGGCATGAAGTGCAGTTCGTGTTATTCTCAAGCGATCTTTCACGTCATTGCTTAGCTAGTTACTATTAACCGAATGTCAATAAAGCTCATTGAAACTCCTAATTCAAAATAGTAATTACTAGCCATGTTATAACAGTAAAAGATTCCAGTGGCCAAATCAATAGGATCGACACATGTTTTTGGATAATCGTCCATGATGTAGTAAACTGATATAGTATGACGCAAAAAATATTCACTACTTATATAATTTTGAAAGATATCCAATATAAAATATCAACCTTTTATAATTTGTGAACGTTCGGTATGGTATATATATATATATATAAATGTAACAACGTTTTTTTTTCGTTTTTTTTATGTCAAACAAAATTTCTATTCACTTAAACATCAAAAGAGTCACGGATAGGATCCAATAATAACATTTTAAGAAGTTGAATACATTGAGCAAAACATGTAGTCTTGTGATTAGTGTTAGTGATATCACTGTACTACTAAATTCAAACTCACAAGTATATTATATATTATTAGCAAACCAATAACTAAAATATATTTCATTCAAAAACAATTAACCAAAATATATAATTCACAGTTAACACATATACTATTGTTTTAGTTAGAATATATATGAAATTACTCTAGCTTCCGCTGCCCAACCCAAATCTCAGCAGTTACTTGTGATTGCTTCCAACCATAACCACACTCATCGGAATCGAGGTCCTACCACAATCACACCATTTAATTAGTATGAAATTGTGACTACTTAAAAAATAGATAATAATAATCTTCAATTATATATATATCACTTGATATGTTTTATGAAAAAACAAATTTCCTTAAAATGATAATTTTATAGTTTATACTTTATATATAACCTCGTTAGTAGTTCATATTATGTTTAATTCATTTATTTATAGTAGCATATATCTTATGATTCTTTTCTTACTTTTTTTTTATGTGCAGCAGATCTTTTCTTACTTAATATTTTCTAATTCTCTATCATGGAATTTTTCTAAATAAAACAGTTACTTGATGAAAAAAAAAAGAGTTACTTCAAATTTTGACTAAAAACGAAATAAAGTTCCAGTATATTATATAAGTTAACTAATTTATATTTTATATATTTG
>Ga0041059_1002315_pt1 | contig 14374 bp, 11 predicted proteins | sample AraColnosormetaG_FD_56232 | JGI IMG/M metagenome (GOLD analysis project Ga0041059, IMG submission 56232) | Arabidopsis roots microbial communities from North Carolina, USA - Col MF nosort | ecosystem: Host-associated > Plants > Roots > Unclassified | place: USA: North Carolina | collected...
TTTTTTTTTTGTTTTACCACAAAAAAACAATCATTTATATATTTGGTGGAAGTTAACTCTTGCTTTCTCGGTGAATTGATATTTCTTTCAATTTAGATGGAACTGAAACTATTTTACTCTATTAGATCTTTATGAAAGATATGTTTTTGATATCTTACCGAATTAAAAAAAAAAAAGTCTATCATTTTCTGAAAGCAGTAGTGTAAAATTCAGTGGTGTCATGAATCCCAAACTTAAATCACCATATAGACTTTTTTTTGTGTGGTTAGTAATAAGTGGTAAAAGCTTATTAAATGTTCTAGCCGGTAGGTGTGGATCATATCTAAGATTTCATTATTTTCATATTCAGATTGAGACCTCCAAGATATCTTAATTAATATTTTGGGTTTAATAATCATAACTATTATGTTTGAAATCGGAATACAGTATCTAAATGTTGTAGTCAAGATTTGATCTTAATTTCCTTAATTTACTAAAAATTTTGATTTTTACACTTCTGTATCTGGACCCGTCTAACAAGAAAGAAAAACATCACCATCACTATCTATTGATCGAAGAAAAACACGATCGATGTCTAGATCGGAGAGAAAAGCATCATCATCAAACTGTATTTCTAAAAAAAATGTGCAATCAACATCAAAATGTATATCTTAACAAATGCGCCATTAATAATACATAATGATGAAGTAAGTATATTTCTTCTAAACGATCAATATGACTTACGTTATCATCATATGTTGTTGATGGTGCATTTGTTTCAGATAAACATTTTGCTGTTGATGACTCATTTGTTCAGAAGTATAGTTTGATGATGGTGCTTCTCTTTCAGATCAAGACATTGATCTTGTTTTTCTTTGATTAATAAATACTGACGATGATGCTTTTCTTTCATATCGTTTTTTTTAGACTGAGGTTAAAAACAAAAGTATAAAAAAATCAAAACTTGTTAGTAAATTAAGAAAATTAAGATCAAATCTTGATTGTAACATTTAGATATTGCATGCCGATTTCAAACATAATATTTATGATTAATAAGCCCAAAATTAAGATATTTTGGAGGTCTGAATCTGAATATTAGTAATAAAATCTTAGATATGATGCATCTATACCGGCTAGCTTCTACCACTTATTACTAACCAAATAAAGTTTTAACTTTTAAGTATTATGGTGATATGAATTTTGAAGAAAATTTTGACAAAACAATTCGTAGTACCTAACTGAGTTTTAAATTACTGCTATCAAAAAATGATAAAACTATTTTTTATAAATTCAGTACCATATGAAAAACATATATTTAGATAAGATATAATAGATCAAAATAGTTTCAGTTCAATCACACTTGTAAGTCCAAGACTCACTGATTCTCTCATGTACTACACAAAGCTTACCAGTTCTTAAACGTTTGCAATGCATCCTTCGCTGGACTCTGGTTGCATCATTGGACTACTTGAGACCTCAACCGTGTGAAACGGGCTCAATCGTATGCCAGCCGCTATCAAAATTACAGCCCGGGATCTTATATGCAGCCTTAGCTCTAATAACAATTGGATCAAGTGGGTTGCAATTCACCTTGGCATCCGTGGGTGATTATAAATTATATGAATATTAGTCAATGATTAAATTATATTTGGAAATTTTGACCCATTTGTGTAGACTGTGTGAGAATTATGTCATATTTGACTAATCTTTAATAATAAGAAGTTAGTCAAATATGTAATCAAATATAGTATAGCTACAAATTATTGTTTTATATTTTGACTACATATTATTTTAAAAAAATATATGAGTCAAATTTTGCAATGAATACATAGATCATTTTTCAGGAAAGAAATTTATTTATTCTTAATGTTGAAATATGTTTTTGTGAAAGCTAGTAATTTCGATCTTTATATATATTTAGGATAAAAGTTTGACTCTTATACCTTTATTACCATACCAATATAATAAGTAGCTTAAATTTTCAATTATGAGCTAAATCTCAGTCAAATATCTGATATAATTTCTTAGTCAATTTGTAATAGTCAAATTTCTAAACATAAGTGTTATAAATATTGACCAATTTACATGCAATTTAATATTTACTACATGAAATCTTAGTATAGTAGTCCTCTGGGAAGAAGTCATTTCTGAAGCACTTTGATGCGTTTCTACTTTCTATCGAGACTAACTGTAGGGTTTATAAAAAAAAAAATACATATATATTTAGAAAATAATGCAAAGAATGAGTATCTATCTATGAGGTAACTGCATGCTAGCGTGGTCGCTTATGTTACACCCCTAATGAACGATTTCGAATCGTTGGATCTTTATATCTGCTAGATGATTTTAGTTTTATTAGTGTGTCGTTTCTAAATTATGTTAATGATCTAAACACTATTAATGTGTTGTTTCTAAATTAAATTTGAGTTTTAATTATTATTTTATGCTTATCCTTAAATGATTTTTAACATAATTAAATTCAATTTAAATGAATTTTATACACATTAAATAGTTGGACACATGTTAATAAGTTAATCTTTTATTTGCTCTCACATAATAAGATGTCAAATCCTTAAAGAACTCCCTTCATCTTTTATATAATGGGCAGATTTGGACAGATTTCTCAGTTATGGAACTTTAATTGTGTAATTAAGAGAGATCCTTGTTTAATAAATGAGAGTGCCAAGTAGTTCAAAAAGGTAAGAGAAAAACTAAACTTTTAAACATATAATTATAACAACATTTAGTGTAAATCTTAATAACAAGTTTACCAAACAAGATCATTAACAAATCATTGCACAACATAATTATTCCGTACTTGCTTATATTTAGTGTTCCTCTGCTTCATCTGTTCTCTGTCATGGCTCGTTCAGTCGACACAGAAGCAATGACCACTCGCGATCCAAGCAGCAAGCGCGGTGGCTGGAAAACGTTTCCATTCATGATCGGTTAGTGTATTTTATGACTGTTTTGGTTTATGTTTTTGAGCACACAACATAGACAACTGATAGTGATTATTGTAAGGCTCTATATGGTGCAGCTACATTGTTAGGACTTTCCATAGCTTCATTCGGATGGGTGATGAACTTGGTCGTCTTCCTAATTAAAGAATTCAACATCAAGAGCATCGCTGCTACGCAGAATTCTAATATTGTTAATGGATGTGTGAGCATGTTGCCTGTTGTTGCAGCCATTCTAGCTGATTCTTTTTTCGGAAACATTCCCGTCATCTCCGTCTCTGCCTTCATTTCTTTGCTTGTAAGTCTGAGACTTAAATATTCTATTGTCTTGTGTGACTCACAAAGCTTACTAGTTGTTAAACGTTTCCAGGGCATCATTCTATTGACCATGATTACATCTTTGGACCACTTGAGACCTCCACCGTGTGAAACAGGGTCAATTCTATGCGAATCGCCATCAAAACTCCAGCTCGGGATCTTGTATATAGCCTTAGCTCTAGTGATCATTGGATCAGCTGGTACGCGGTTTACCTTAGCATCCGCGGGTGCAAACCAATATGAGAAACCTAAAGAACAAGGAAGCTTTTTCAACTGGTACTTCCTCACACTCTACACTGGAGCTATTACTGGTGCAACAGCAATTGTATATACACAGGAAAATGCTAGCTGGAAACTTGGGTTCGGTCTTTGCGCCGTCGCTAATTTGATCAGTTTCATAGTTTTCGTCTCTGGCAAGAGATACTACAAGCATGACAAACCAATGGGAAGTCCCTTCACAAATCTGATCCGCGTTGTAGTCGCTGCTACAAGAAAAAGGAAAGCTGTGATTTCATCTAGAGAAGAAGACTATCACCATGGGCTTGGAAGAGAAGGCAAGACATCTTCTGCAATGCCCTCCAAGAGCTTTAGGTGAAAAAACAAAAAAAACTTGCTTCATTCATCAAACTTAAAACAGAACTTAAAAGAGCTTTTACATGTGCAGGTTCTTTAACCGTGCAGCATTGAAAACCGAAGATGACTCAGTTAATAACAACTGGAGGCTATGTTCTGTTCAAGAAGTAGAAGATTTTAAAGCCGTTTTCCGAGTTCTCCCTCTGTTACTAGCCATCATCTTCGTTAGTACTCCCATGGTGACGCAAACAAGCTTGATTATATTACAAGCTCTAGTCACAGACCGCGGTCTCGGGCCTCACTTCAAAATCCCGGCCGGGTCCCTCCAAGTCATAGTAATCATCACTGCATGTATTGTTATCTTAATGAACAATTGCCTTGTCTATCCCATGTACCAGAAGCTAGCCCATAAGCCATTGACACCGCTTCAAAAAGTCGGTATAGGCCACGTTTTCATCATTTTAAGCATGGCGATATCCGCCATTGTGGAAGCAAAGAGGCTGAAAACAGTTACTAATGGCCATTCCATGTCAGTGCTATGGCTGGTTCCTCCCCTTGTGATAGTAGGAATAGGAGAAACGTTCCAATTTCCGGCGAATATTGAATTATTCTATAGAGAATTCCCCGAGTCTCTGAGTAGCACCGCGACTTCATTGCCTCAGTGGTGATTGGAATATCTTTCTACCTGAGCACAGCTCTGATCACTCTGATCCAGAAGACCACCAAGTGGTTACCAAATGATATTAACCATGGAAGAGTTGACAATGTTTACTGGCTTTTAGTCATTGTAGGAGTCTTGAACTATTTCCTTGTCTGCGCTTGGTTTTACAGATATAGAAACCTGAATGATGATGATGATCAGGAACAAGATCCAAAAGACGATACAACCTAAGACACAACGTGTTCTGTTCTTGTGGTTTTTGTTGTTTTGATCATCTTGAAAGACCCTTTTTTATGACAATAATCAGACAACAAAAACTCTTTCAACAACTACATAACCACTCTCACTATCTTGCTTAATTCTAACAGAGTTTGAAATGTGAGAAACGTGGTTTGGTTTTTTTTTTTGTTGGAGAAAAAGGAAATCATTTCTGTATTTCCTGATTCATAATTAATAATTTTAAGGTCTTATCATACAAAAGTGACTCAATGATTGGTCGAGAGTATATTAAATTTTAATAAAATTTATTTAAAGTTCTTGAATCTTTGTCTATTTATACTTTTCTTATGCTTGTGGAGTGGTTTACTGCTACTGAAGATAAGGCAAGATATGGGCGATTGCTTTTTAGTTGTTTATTACATTCACCAACCTGATATTGGCAAACGACACTAGGAGATGAACTGTCAGAATCTGATATGAAATTTTTGCCACCAAAAAAGATCACTACCAACATATAATAATTGATATGGATTTGCTTATATATATAGGTTACGGTTGTTATCTAAACTGCATTATAACACTCAAACACAAGTCAAAGTACCTCCTGCTTCCACTTGTTCTCTGCCATGGCTAATTCAGACTCTGGTGACAAAGAAGCGCATCGCTCTAGCAAGCATGGTGGCTGGATCACTTTACCGTTCATGCTCGGTTTGTGTTTTTGACTCTTTTGTTTATGTGAACTCAAAACATAAACAGATGTTGATGATTGTAAAGTTTTTATGTGGTGCAGTTACATTGTTAGGCATGTCGATAACTTATTTTGGATGGGTAATGAACTTGATCGTCTTCTTGATCGAGGAATTCAACATCAAGAGCATCGCAGCTGTTCAGATTTCAAATATTGTCAATGGAGTTGTCAACATGTTGCCTGTTGTCGCAGCCATCCTAGCCGATTCCTTTTTTGGGAACATTCCTGTCATCTCAGCCTCCGCTTTCATTTCTCTAACTGTAAGTTTTAACACTCACCAATTCTTTTATGTGTTATGAGTGTTTTAAAAACGGTATCGGCAGTTACTAGGCAACCGTTTTGACCGCCTAAAATTACACAGACCTAGTTTAAGGCGCTCAGACAATGCCTAAACAACTGTTTCGACCGCCTAAAATGTATATACGCCTAGTTTTAGTGCATTTTCTAATTTTCAAGTAGGTTTTATCTCTATATACATAGTTACAATCGTTCATATATTGTTTTGATGTACATTAAAGAAATGTTTTGTCTATACTTTGTTTACGATATTCTATTTTTATTTTTCTAATATGTATTTTATATAATGTTTTAAGTATAAGCTCATATTTCTAATGTTTTATGTAATAAATGTCTAAACTGGCTAAACTGCCTAAGGTTATCCGACTAAGCGTTTTAGGTGCTAGACACTAGGTCACCGCATGCCTAATGCTTTCTTAAACAACTTCTGATATAAAAGCTTACCTGTTTTGAAACATTTTTCAGGGAATATCGCTCTTGACTCTTATTGCATCTTTGGACTATTTGAGACCTAGACCGTGTGAAACGGGATCAATTTTATGCCAATCACCATCAAAACTACAACTTGGGATCTTGTATGCAGCCTTAGCTCTAGTGATCACTGGAACAGCTGGGACGCGGTTCATCTTGGCATCCGCAGGTGCAAACCAATATAAGAAACCTAAAGAACAAGGAAGGTTCTTCAACTGGTACTTTTTCACACTATATGGTGGAGCGATTACTGGCACGACAGCAATTGTATATGCACAGGACAATGCTAGCTGGAAGCTTGGATTCGGTCTCTGCGTCGCTGCTAACTTGATCAGTTTCATCATTTTCGTCGCTGGGAAGAGACTCTACGAGCATGACCAACCTTTGGGAAGTCCTTATACAAGTCTAGTTCGCGTTTTAGTCGCTGCTACAATGAAACGAAAGGCTGTGATTTCATACAAAGACGAAGACTATCATCACCGCGAGCTCGAAAAAGAGACCAAGACTTATGTTGCAATGCCCTCCAAGAGCTTCAGGTGAAAACAAAAAGCTTTCCTGATTCATGGAACTTAAAAAGAGAGCTAATAAAGAGGGATTTTTATTATGCAGGTTCTTGAACCGTGCAGCATTGAAGACAGAAGGAGACTCAAATAATAACATGTGGAGGCTATGCTCTGTTCAGGAAGTAGAAGATTTCAAAGCCGTTCTCCGACTTGTCCCTCTCTGGACATCTGTCATGTTCCTCAGCGCTCCCCTAGCGGTGCAAATGAGCATGACTGTCCTCCAAGCTATGGTCATGGACCGTAAACTTGGCCCACACTTCAAAGTCTCTGCTGGGTCTATGCAAGTCATAGCACTCGTCTCTGGATGCGTCTTTATCATACTTAACAACTGGACTACCTATCCCATGTATCAGAAGCTAATCCGCAAACCGCTGACACCGCTACAAAAAGTCGGGATCGGCCACGTTTTGACAATCTTAAGCATGGCGATATCAGCCGTTGTTGAAGCAAAGAGGCTGAAAACAGTTGAAAATAGCCATCTCATGTCAGTGCTATGGCTGGTTCCTGCTCTCGTGATTAATGGAATAGGTGAGGCCTTTCATTTTCCAGCAAATATTGCAATATTCTATGGAGAATTCCCTGAGTCTCTAAGGAACACAGCGACTTCATTGACCTCGGTGGTGATGGGAATCTCTTTCTATCTGAGCACAGCTCTTATCGATGTGATCCAGAGGACCACCAAGTGGTTACCAAATGACATAAACCACGGAAGGGTTGACAATGTTTACTTGGTATTAGTCATTATAGGAGTCTCTAATTTCGGCTACTTCCTTGTCTGCTCTTGGTTTTACAAATACAGAAACCTCAAGAATGATGATCATGAACAAGATCTTAAAGATGTTACAAACTAGGACACTAACGTGTTCTGTCCTCGTTTTCTCTATATTGTAGTTGTGTCTTCATGCAACTAACTTATGTGCTACATGCAAACTCACTGTTTGCCGTTTGTGTTTACTTTTACCAATAAATGTTATTTGTATCAAACTCATACCTCAAATTATTAGTATCCTAGCTCCAATGGACCGATTAGAGCTCATGAGCTGTTAGCTAGCTTTTTTAAGGATTCTTCACCTCCTTTATATTAACCAAAAAAAACATGCAATGTCAATTCCTACTTAAATTACATAATAAACTAAAGCTATAATTATAATCCAAACCGATATATAATCTCGTTTAATTACAAAATCTAAACCCTAATTCTTCTTTGTAAACCCAAACCGCCATTTAAACTCATCTAATCGTAAAAAAACTAAATCCTAATCGTAATTTCTAAACCTAAACCGACATTTAACCTCGTTTAATTGTAAAATCTAAATCTGTTTATAAACCTAAACCAATATTTAACCCGTTTAATCATAAAACTAAACCCTAATCGTACTTTCTAAACCCAAACCTTTTGAAATAAACTCAAACCGACATTTAACCTCGTTTAACCCTAGGGGTGAACCCAAGTATTTTTCATCATTAATCAACATAACTAAAAGGGCCAAGAGATAATTAGTATTGTACTTAATCTTAATCATCTAACATAGATATTCCACATTGGTTGTGTGAACAAAATCTAACAACATATATACACCAACATACGGCAAATGGTTTGTCCCGTCGAGGACATCTGATAAGATTGGAACGATACAAAGAAGATCTGCAAGGATCACACTCACAAATCAAGAAATGGTCCAAATTGTTTTGCTCTTTTTTGTTTCTAGAAAAAGAAAGTGTGTCATTTACAATCTTGAAAGATTCAAGCAAAATCAATTAATACAAACGATGGTTTGGAGAAAACTTAACACCATAAATCACTTTGAATTTTGTATGTCTTATAAGAAAGATGTAAGATTTGGCTTGAGAATATATAAACAATATAATTAGAGATATCTTGGGAAGCAAGGCGTTTATCTTGCGAACCAAATATAGGGTACTATGAAATGAAGCCCGTGAAACCCGAGAGAAGAAAATCTTAATATATGACAGCGTTGGTAGCATGGTCTCGTGATTTGTTGTTTGACATGAATATTTGGCTTCAGAAGATTTGACTTTTGGGAACGAAAACAGAGTTTCAAACGTGAGAATGGTGCTTAGATTTTTTTTAAAACATTTTTTGGGCAATAAGAAAAATATTTATGCATCTGCTGATACAAACGATTTTGACACAATATTCGATCGTGCGTTTTTTATTTCTTTATTAACATTATTCAAAGTTTCTTTTTAGAATATTTTTCTGATGATTATGAATACTACGTACTATTGAAGATTTGGTCAAATAATTTTATTGTTTTCTATAACTGTCACCAACGGTAGATGGACTGTCAGAATCTGATTAGGTCTTTTTGGGACCAAACAAGATTAGTACCAAATCACTGCACCTACATAATAATTGTTATGGATTTGCTTATATATATAGTTTCAAGTCTTTTATCTAACTCCATTATAACACACAAACACAAGTCAACTTTGCATTATAACTCCATTTGCCCTCCTGGTTCATCTTGTTCTCTACCATGGCTGATTCAAAATCTGGTGACACGGAAGTAGCGCATCGCTCTAGCGATCCAAGCGAAAAGCGTGGTGGCTGGATCACTTTACCGTTCATGCTAGGTTTGTTTTTTGTTTTTTTTTGAAACCAAAACATATATAGATGTTGATACTGGTGAGGTTTTATGTTGTGCAGTTACATTATTAGGCATGTCCATAACTTCTTTCGGATGGGGAATGAACTTGATCGTCTTCTTGATCGAGGAATTCCACATCAAGAACATCGCTGCTGCTCAGATTTCAAATGTTGTCAATGGAGTTGTCAACATGTTACCTGTTGTTGCAGCCATCCTAGCTGATTCCTTTTTTGGGAACATTCCCGTCATCTCCACCTCCACTTTCATTTCTCTGGCTGTAAGTTAAACACTCACTAATTCTATTCTATGTTCTGATATACAAAGCTTACCAGCTTTAAAACCATTTTTTCAGGGAACCTCTCTCTTGACCTTAATCACATCTTTGAACTACTTGATGCCTAGACCGTGTGAAACGGGGTCAATTCTATGCCAGTCGCCATCAAAACTACAGCTTGGGATCTTGTATGTAGCCTTAGCTCTAGTGATCATTGGATCAGCTGGGACGCGGTTCACCTTGGCAGCCGCGGGTGCGAACCAATATAAGAAGCCTAAAGAACAAGGAAGATTCTTCAACTGGTTCTTCCTTGCACTGTATATTGGAGCTATTACTGGCACGACAGCGATTGTATATACACAAGACAATGCTAGCTGGAAACTTGGGTTCGGTCTATGTGCCGTTGCTAACTTGATCAGTTTCATCGTTTTCATCGCCGGGGTTAGATTCTACAAGCATGACAAACCCTTGGGAAGTCCTTATACAAGCCTGATCCGTGTTTTAGTTGCTGCTACAATGAAAAGAAAGGCAGTGATTTCATCAAAAGACGAAGACTATCATCAATATGGTCTCGGGAAAGAGGCCAAGACTTATACTACAATGCCCTCCAAGAGCTTTAGGTTAAGACCAAAACCTTGCTTGATTCATGAAAGTTTAACCAGAACTAAAAAGAGCTTTACATTTTCAGGTTCTTGAACCGTGCAGCATTAAAGAACAAAGAAGATTTAAACACGAGTGGTGACTCAAGTAATAACATGTGGAGGCTATGCTCTGTTCAGGAAGTAGAAGACTTCAAAGCCATTCTCCGACTTGTACCTCTCTGGGCAGCCGTCATGTTCCTCAGCACTCCCGTGGCAGTACAAATGAGCATGACGGTTCTCCAAGCTTTGGTCATGGACCGCAAACTTAGCCCGCACTTCGAAGTCTCTGCCGGGTCTCTACAAGTCATAGTACTCGTCTTTGGTTGTGTCTTTATCATGCTCAACAACTGGATCATCTATCCCATGTACCAAAAGCTAATCGGCAAACCACTGACACCACTTCAACAAGTTGGGATCGGTCACGTTTTCACCATCCTAAGCATGGCGATATCAGCTGTTGTGGAAGCAAAGAGACTGAAAACAGTTGAAAATGGAGGCCATCCCATGTCAGTGCTATGGCTAGTTCCTGCTCTTGTGATGGTTGGAATAGGCGAGGCGTTTCATTTTCCCGCGAATGTTGCAGTATTCTATGGAGAATTCCCTGAGTCTCTGAAGAACACCGCAACTTCATTGACCTCAGTGGTGATTGGAATCTCTTTCTATCTGAGCACAGCTGTTATCGACGTGATCCAAAGAACCACCTCGTGGTTACCAAATGACATAAACCATGGAAGAGTTGACAATGTTTACTGGGTTGTAGTCATAGGAGGAGTCTTGAATCTCGGCTATTTCCTTGTCTGCTCTTGGTTTTACAAATACAGAAACCTCAAGGATGATGATCATGAACAAGATCCTAAAGATGTTAAAACCTAGGACACAACATGTTGTTTTCCTAGTTTTCTTTGCATTGTAGTAGTCTTGATAATCAACCTAAGACACAACATGTTCTTGTAAAAATTACAATGAAAATAATGAAGGAACCAGTTTCATGACTTCCACAGATCTTTCGGTTTGTGAAACTTCACCAAATACAAATTCAGTGTCAAGATTATATTGTACATTATGTGAAATTGACAACATGATTCTTAAAACGTATTTTTATGTTTAATAATAACTAGTGGATGAAACTGTTGAAGAATAATGCATGTGATGACAATCGATGATCTGGTAAACTCTTTTTAATATTCACTAGCTGTCAGAAACTAATTTTCATGGATAAAGAAAGACTAATGACACATTATTCCTCATTATTTACATTAAAATCATTTCTCAGCTTACACAGAGTTACTCTGTTCTCTATCATGGCTGGTTTAGTATTATCTAATGACACAGAAGCAAAGATCTCCGGTGATTGCAAACGCGGTGGCTGCATCACTTTTCCGTTCATGATAGGTTAGTTTTGTGTTTAGGATTTTTATTTCTATTTTAGATGCAACATAGGGTCATCACAAAGTGTTTTTGGGTTCTATTTGGTGCAGCTACATTGTTAGGTATTTCAGTGACTTCTTATGGATGGGTACTGAACTTGATTGTCTTCTTGATCGAGGAATATAACATCAAGAGCATAGCTGCTGCTCAGATTTCAAACATTGTCAATGGATGTCTCAGCATGTTGCCTGTTGTTACAGCCATTCTCGCTGATTCTTTCTTTGGAAACATTCCTGTAATCTCGGCTTCTGCTTTCATTTCTCTGCTTGTAAGTTAGTCCAAGAACTCGTTGATTCTCTACTATCTTTATCTACAAAGCTCACAAGTTTTAAAACGTTTTTTTCAGGGCATCTTTCTCTTGACTCTGATCTCATCTTTCGAAAACTTGAGACCTAGACCGTGTGAAACAGGCTCAATCCTATGCCAATCGCCATCAAAACTCCACCTCGGGGTCTTGTATGCAGCGTTAGCTCTAGTGACTGCTGGAACTTCTGGGACACGGGTGGCTTTGGCATCTGCTGGTGCAAACCAGTATGATAAACCTAGAGACAAAGGAAGCTTCTTCAACTGGTACTTCCTCACGGTAAATACAGGCGCGATTATTAGCGCGACAGCAATTGTATATACACAGGAGAATGCTAGCTGGAGACTCGGGTTTGGTCTTTGTGCAGCTGCTAATTTGATCAGTTTCATAGTTTTCATTTCCGGGAAGAGATTCTACAAGCATGACAAACCAATGGGAAGTCCCTTCACAAGCCTTATCCGCGTCTTAGTCGCTGCTATACTGAAAATCAAGGTAGTGACCTCTTCCAAAGAAGAAGATTATCACCGGGAAGTTGAAAAAGAATCCAAGACTTGTATTGGAATGCCTTCCAAGAGCTTCAGGTGAATATAAAAAGCTTGTGTTGTTGTGAATTCTAAAACATGAACTAAACAAGCTTTTATATGTGCAGGTTTTTGAACCGTGCAGCATTAAAGAGCGAAAAGGACTTAAATCAAGAAGATGGCTTATGTCATAACCCTTGGAGGTTATGTTCTGTTGAGGAAGTAGAAGATTTTAAATCTGTTCTCAGAGTTCTTCCTCTATGGTTAGCAATCTTATTCGTTGGAACTTCCATTGGTGTCCAAGCAAGCATGACGGTTCTCCAAGCTCTGGTAACAGACCGAGGACTCGACTCTAAATTTAAAGTCCCGGCCGGGTCTCTACAAGTAATAGTACTCATCTCTTCATGCGTCTTTCTCGTGCTCAATAACTGGACTATTTATCCCATCTATCAGAAGATAACTCATAAACAGCTGACACCACTGCAACAAGTCGGTATAGGCCAAGTTTTCAACATCCTTAGCATGGCAATCTCCGCCATCGTGGAAGCAAAAAGGCTGAAAACAGTTGAAAATGAGCATCCTATGTCAGTGTTATGGCTGTTACCACCTCTTGTGATAGTTGGAATTGGCGATGCCTTTCATTATATGGCGAATGTTGCAGTGTTCTATGGAGAGTTCCCTGAGTCTATGAGGAACACAGCAACCTCTGTGACCTCGGTGGCGTTTGGAATCTCCTTCTATTTAAGTACAGCTCTAATAAACTTGATACAGAGGACCACCGCGTGGTTACCAGACGACATTAACCACGGGAGAGTGGACAATGTGTACTGGGTTTTGGTCATTGGAGGTGTCTTGAACCTTGGCTATTTCTTTGTCTGCTCTTGGTATTTCACGTACAGAAAAATCCAAGATGATAACAGACAAGATCCTAAAGATGTTACAAACTAAGACACAACATGTTTTGTTTCATTTTTCTCTACATTTGTCTTGAGTCAATATCTCATTTGCACCTGTTAACTGTAGCGTTTGACCATCAAGGTTATATAATTTCAGATAAGAGTTTGGAGTCTTGAATTATGACTGAGAAACAGATCAACAAAAGTTGCCACCACCAGAGCAACGAAAGATTACTCTAAAGCCCTAAAAGGTTAAAGTTAATCACTTAACGAGTTACTTTGAAGCTAACTGAAACAAAGTTTGAAGAAATGAGACAAACAGAATTTCATGTTCTATATGAAGATATAAGGTAGCATTTGATTATCTGTTAACCATATGGTTTGGTATATAAATTTTTGGTTTAATGAGACACAGAAAACTTCCCCAAGTCTATTACTCTAAGAAACATGAATTAGCCATGAAGTTATAACAGAATTAGTTGTTGTGACTAATGAAACAGAGTAAACAGAAAAGAAAAAAAATCGAATGGTAAGATTTTAAACCTGCAGGCGTTCTCAATCGGAAGCCGTAGGAGAGCTTTCATGGTCCCATCCCTTGATTTGTTCTCTACTCTACTTGAAAGAACATATATATATCTTGGCCTACAAGGCTACAATGCAAGACATTAAACCATCAGATCAAATAATTATAGCTGTCAAATGGACGGGTCCGTCCAGGGACCATTGGGCGTGTCCGTATGGACAGTTTTTTTTATGGGCCAAGTTGGACGGTTCATAATGGACAATGGTCCGAAAAATGTCCATGCCTAATAAAGACCATGTCCATATGGGCAAGCCCATGTATAGCCCATTTTATTATTGATAAATCAAAAATCATGATTTTAAAGAATTGTGTTTTTGCATTTTGCA
>Ga0041059_1002316_pt1 | contig 14372 bp, 7 predicted proteins | sample AraColnosormetaG_FD_56232 | JGI IMG/M metagenome (GOLD analysis project Ga0041059, IMG submission 56232) | Arabidopsis roots microbial communities from North Carolina, USA - Col MF nosort | ecosystem: Host-associated > Plants > Roots > Unclassified | place: USA: North Carolina | collected 2013-09-02
GATAAACAAATTGATCAAGAAAATGATAATAGAATAAAGGACAACTTCTTACAATGGTCTCTTCAAACTCTGGCTTCACAGGTCTCCCATCAGAATGTGTGAGTCCTGCTACCCAAACCTTGCTTCTTGTCACCTTCCTTGGGTCCGAACTCTTTTTTTTCTACAACCAAATATTAATTTAAATAGCAGCAGAACTCACTATTGTTTTTAAGGATTACAACGTAACCAAAAACTAAATAAACTTACCATCTCTTGAGCCAGGCGAATCATTCCTTTTCGACTGGTGGTATGTGGAATTTGTGCCCTCCTTAATTGCCTAAATTTGTCACTTTGTACCTACAAATCAAACCCATTGCAACATTATTAATATCTCCAAACAACTTTACTTTAGAAAATCAAATATCACAATTAATAGAACCTTAAAAGTGCTGCTAGTCCTACTCTTCACCCAATTGCTCCAAACTGCGACAGATGGGATGTTGCTTGGTCTTAGCTCAAGTACTCTAAGCTTTGTATTTGCTGCTTTAACCTTTGAAAGAAGCTTAGATTTATGGTACCTCCACAAACAACCCATCTGCCTAAAAATAGCTTGTTTTTGTCATTCTTCTTGCAAATTAAACCTCCCTACATAAGTTTAGATAGTTAACTAAGAGTAACAAAGGAAAGTTTTGGTAAACTAAATAAATTGGTATACATACCTGAATTTCCTCCCAAAGTGCGTGTCTTGTCAGTTCATCAAGGTGCCTCCAATCATCAAGTATTACAGGTACATGCTCCCTGACTAGAGAGCCAAGAAAGGACGACAGTTTGACTGAACTATTTCCAAAGTGTTCACCCAATTCTGTAAATTCAACATCGACCTTATCATCTAGATGTTTAGCCTAGTTAACTAAATCGAGAACCCAAATCGATACAATTAAAAGAAGCAAAATTGTGACAAATCAAAACCCCAAACTCTTAAAACTTCAATTGAAACAAAACAAAACAAGATCTAAACCCCAAAATCATACAATAACCCTAAAAATTATAACCTTGAAGCGGACAAAGACGATGGATGGGATTTGTGGTCGAGTACAAATTTCAACGAGAGAGTAAGAATGAAGAAAGATGCGACAATCTCAGATGATAAGGAAGATGTAATCTCAGATTAGAACCTCTGAATTTTTGAGTAGTGAAAAAGTTCAAGAGCTAAAGATAGATGAAAAGGGGAAGAACAGTCAAATTGATGTCGTCGAGGAAAATTAGTTTTGGAGCTTAAGTCTTTGGTCAAAGACTTTTTGGAGCCCAAAAGTTTTAGTTCCCGGTTATAATTCCGTAGCATTTTAATATGGATATGCAATCAAAACTCTTATATACCAACTTTAATAAACACGTTTTTTTTAGTAAAAACCTTTCATAGTGTTTTAAAATTTCTAAACGCTATCTAAAAATCAGTGGTAACTTATTAATAGCAATACTACATAAAACGCTATAACTCAGTGCTATTAATACTCACTTTTCTTATAGTGCACGATCAGAATTTAATTTTTACCGGTTCTTTCATATAGAAACCCTCAATGTCCCACTTGAAGGATTTAATTTTAATTTTTACCGGTTCTATTCCATATAGAAACCTATTCACATTTGAAGAATATTGCAACTATTGGAAAATTAAGATGCGTACGTGTATATATGAACCCTAACAAAAAGAATCCGTTTTTAACATATCAATTTCATATTTAATCAATTAAATCAGACCCGCAACATAAACGAATCAAACAAAAAAAATACAATTTCCCATAACGAGCATGCAATGCAACCGAAAAGTCTTGAATCGACTAATCGACCATTAATGATTTTTCTGAACCAAAGAACTTAACCATAGAACTACAAGAAAACACGGAAATAATTCCGACTAGAATATTAGTCGCAGAGTAGTCGTAAAGTGATAAGTTACGACTGTTTTACGACTAACCACTGTTGTCGCAAATCGATAGTCGTTAAATTTAATAGTCGTAATTTTAGTCGCCAAATTAGTCGTAATATTAATCGTAAAATAGTCGTTATATGTTACGACTAAGTTACGACTAAACTATATGAACAGCGATATTGTAGGATTTCTCTGCGACCATTTATATACTACTCTGTCACTAATTAACGACTACGGTTTCAGACAAAATAAAAAGTCATTTTATTTTTTTTGATTTATATTGCCTATTCATGTAATGCTTTCTCCAAATTCTTAACAATTTCAAAACCAAACTAAACCTCACACCAAATTCATGATTGAAACACACACCAAATTCATTAATATTGTAACCAAATATAAGATTCAAATTGCACCAAATTCTGAAAAGATAACAAGTTTTGACAAGTTCATGAGTGTTTTGAAAGAGGGAGAAGTAACTTAAGAATGAGTTGGAGATGAGATAGGTTCTGTAGTTGATTCAGGTGAATGAGTCGCCATAAAGTGGAGGAAAAGTGCTCCAGCTTGTCCTTCTGCTCAGCCACAGCCTTGGTTTGCTCTGCCTCACGTCTTGCATTATAAGCAGCTTGCTCTTCAATTTTCTGTTGAGCTTCCTTCACTTGCTCTTGCAACGCCACGAAAGAAGAAGAGTCTCCTAAGAGTTTGCGTTTTCCAGTGACTAGATCTGGAAGACTATCATTAAAGCTGCCCACTCCATAATAGTTTCCTCGTGAATCTGCTTTGAACTATGAAAAGAAAGACAAACAATTACTAAAGAGCATGAGAATATGCAGCCTATAATTATGAAAATGTAAACTTTACCTCTAGAAAGATGACAGTAAGTTCATTTGTTGTGAGCTCCCAAGGTCGTGATTCCCCGTCTGAAACATTTGAAGTCTCTGCCTCCATTTCAGACAACTCCTGTTGCAATATCTGCTCATAATTTTGAACAATCTTCTCCGCCTTCCTATCGACATAAGTACCATCTGGTTTGGTATGCGTATTGATGAAAACCTAACCAAGACTCACCGTCCTTTCCTAACTCCTCTTCCTGCAATGTTAAAAATAAACAAGGATTAAGACAATATCTAAACTTGCAATGGACTATGAAAAACAAATAACAGAGATCACAAGAAGTTATTAACCATTTCTTGTTGGATTTGTTAATATGACTTTGGCCCTGATAAATAGATGTGAAGACTGAGCCCATTACTGTCAGACATGCGAGCCTTGGAATATGTCAGACTCTTTCCAATTGCTTCTTCACTATCCCAGTATGCACACATCGTTTCCCAGATATGGGAATCGACGATCCATTTAGGATACTCTCGACTAGTCCTCATAGTGCTAATCATATATTTCATCCGTCGGCCACAAATATCTTCAAAATAGTACTAAACTGTCCATGTTATCAAATGATCCCAAGTGTGTGTTATCTACAAATAACAAAGACATGATGTTAGTGAAAATAACACAGCTAAACATTTAAGTGAAGACAAGAGAAAAAAAAACTATACCACAAACTCGAGGAAGTATCTTTCTCGTCGATCCCGAGGAACACATGACAAGCTGTAAAAAATAAAGCTTTAAAATAAAATATCTTAGAATTTTTATTTGTAGCATGATAATTACAAAACTAATTGTCTGAATATACTGCTAGTAACTTAGTATAAATTATATACACAAAATTACACTATAAAAATTCTTTTATTATTATTACAATTTTAATATGCGACTATTATTTCCCCGACTTACGTATAGTCATAACGTAGTCGTTATTTGACGACTACCGGAATGACAATTTATTATAGTCTCTATTTAGGGACTACTTAACGTCGTTTTCGTTTAATCGTAAAACAGTCGCTAAATAGCCAATTCATAGTCGCTAAATTTGACGACTACATAAACAGTCGCCACTTGTAGTCGTAATAACCGTGGAATTTTCTTGTAGTCAGGCTTCATTACATCATGTGTTTGCCTCTTAACATTCTGAAATCATTAACACGCTACTAATTTCTTCTTTCAAAAGTTTCCTCGCTCTATTTTCTTCGTCAGCATTTGTTTTACTTGCTAGAAAAAGAATCTATTTTTTTCTAAGTGTTTGTTGTATCGTTTGTTTTATGTTCTCCTATCAATGGGAAACTGATTTTAACAAACCAAAGACGGTTCAAAAAGACTAATACAACTTTCTCAAAAATTTGCAAGCTACTTGAGAAAACAAAGGAAGTAAAATCCCATGAAATTTTGACTTTATTAATTTAAGGTTTTATGATAATAGAGATGAAACAACGAAACTAGACGGTGGTTCAATTTTTCTTCCAAGAACCATACTACCACAGTAATGTCAATTACGAGGAAAAATAGCCCTCGTTATCTCAAGGGGACCATTCGGGTGATTGACGACGAAAACCTTGACCTTAGTAGAGCTAGAAAGCTTAAGTTTGCTGTTTTTGATAGTGGTGAATGCCGCGACACTGAGGGATTCGTCATATGGAATTTGGGCGAGCTGAAGAACTCGAAGAGCATTCGACATGTTAAGAGATGCTATAAGCTCCTTTCTGCATAAGCACCATAAACGCGGAATTTCATAATCTTTGGCTGCGCTATAGAGTGACATAGCGTGTTGCTTAGCTTTCTCTGAAAGCATAGAGCCGTCGCTGTAGGTGAAGTCAACGAAAGCCTCCAACACTTCGTGTTTCATCTCTGAGAGAGTGATTGTCTCCAGCTTGGACGAAGCTTTGTATTTATCTGATTCAAACATCTCCTCAAACACTTCTGATCTTGCAGACTATACATGTTACAAGGAAATAATTCTAACTAAATCAGATAATGGTAAGAAGCTTAAAAAGTAGAAGAAGAAGAAGAAGAAGAAGTCGCAACCAGAATACGCTTATGAGCAGAGATAGCTGCATCCTTCTCACTGTCCCGTGCCATTAGCCTTACATCGACTTGTTGTTCTTTCAGAACCTTCAGAAATTCATCATAGAAAAACCCTTTGTTTGTTTGTGTCCCCATAGCTATAGGCTCATATAACTTGGGTTTGATCTGGTAAAGGATCTAAGGTTGGATATATATAGAGAGACCCCTGGATGGTCAACTTTCATTTTCTAAGACTTTTTTGGAAATGAAAGAAGACGACAATATACTAGAATTCCTAAACTATTTGCGGTCTTCTACTTGTAATTTTATTTAAGAAACCATAATAGTATGTGTAAAGGACCACTCATGCAGTATTCTTGGAAAGAAGAATTTGTTGGGTTACTTCATGTTTCTTCCCAAAGAGAGTAATTATATCTAGGTTGACTGAAACATTGAACTCGTCTCATTCGAGCATCTTTTTGCCTATTAATTAGAATTTCATTTGTGTTGAGGAAACCATTGTTTAGCAATTGTAAGAGACAAGAGAAGAAGTAGAGGAAAACAGAACAAAGTTTAAACAATGTTAAGTACTAATTACTTTGTGCAACTTAAATAAAAAGTTGAAGAGATGGACTCATTTTTAAACCAATAAAATTATTAAGATCAGGAATCTATATTCCATAAAACCATAGGGGAAGAAGAAGAAGAATTATCTGTTTGGGTCATAAAACATCAAACACAAACAAGACTTGAGTAAAACTCAAACACAAACAAACATAAACCATTCCTTGAAAACTCTTCTTCTACTTCCATTCCTTAATTTTTCATCACGATCCAATACCGTGTAAATAAGTGGAATCGATGGTTTCAACGGTTTCGCCATTAGCCTTGTCTTGCTTCTCCTTGTAGTTTTTAATTGCTGCCTTGATAGCGTCTTCTGCAAGCATACTGCAATGTAGCTTTACTGGTGGCAACGATAGATGCTTCGCAATTTGCCTGCAAAACATCACCACAAAGTCCATAAATTTATCAATAATTGTCAAAGATTTGAAGGCACGTAATCACACATATAGAACCAATATCATCATATCGTTAAGACTTTTATTCAAATAACTAAAACCACAAAAAGAAGGCACTTACGAGTTCTTTATGGTCAAGACTTCCTCCACGGATTTTCCCTTGACCCATTCAGTAGCTAAGAATAATAAGCAAACTTATATCAAACATCGCAAAACTTATGAACTTATGAAACTAACATTTGAGAGGAGAGCTTCTAATTGATTTCACCAAATCATACACTAATTTACAAAAAAAAGCTGCTAAATAGTCAGAGACCTCTCTAATACCTATATGATTTATAACGCGATTACGTAAACCATGTAAGCGAATCAATTAATTTAAAGATTTCAGGATTAGAGAAACAAATCGATCACAATATCACATAAGAAGGTACCATACCGACGGAAGAAGCTGCTATGGCAGAACCACAACCAAAGGTCTTGAATTTAGCATCAATGATTTGACCAGAACCATCAAACTTAACCTGAAGCTTCATAACATCTCCACATTGAGGAGCTCCGACCAATCCCGTACCAACGTTAGGATCATTCTTATCAAATGATCCAACGTTACGGGGATTGTCATAATGGTCGATGACATTTGGATGGTATAATCGAGACACGACAGGGAACGGTGTGGGATTTTGAGAAGCGAGCCCTAAAAAGGCTCTTTTAGTTGTTTGCCTTAACATGATCGATCGCTTCTCTCTATGGAGCTTGTTGTGAAATTCTAGGGCTTTCTCTCTAGACGATTAATAATGTTTTTTTTATTGTGAGGGAAAATTTTAAGTATTTATAAAAATAACTAAAATATTGGGAGAGTATCTTTAGTAATAATATGCTGTTTTTTTAATGCGAAACTAGGATCGGATCCGCGCTACAGCGCGGAGAAATTTTTAATGAGTGTTTATGGTGTGAATTTAAACTTGTGATTATATTTTAAAAATGGTATGTGTCTGCAAAAGTTACTTTGGAAAATATTACTCTGTGTTAAAAAGAAAATTTTCGATTTTAATATCAGAGATTTTTATATTAAAACTGTAAGTACTATACGAAAAGTATGTAATAATAATATTAGAGGTGTCAAACTGGTCAGCCCGCATCCACTTTAGCCAGCCCGCGATAGGCATTAATTTTTGTGAGATTGCGACGGACTGACCAGGAGTGCATGTAGAAACAATATGTCCAAACCCGTCCTGCTAAGCCCATCAGATTAGTAGCCACCCTGCATGCTTAGTTTTTATATTTAAAATTAGGTTTTAAAAAATAAGGTTAATCTTTAAATTTTAGTTAACAATTAATATTTATTTTTTGTAAATCGTATAATTAATACATTAAATTTTGTTACATTATCATATCTTTCAGATTTATTTTTTCAGAATCATGTACAAGTATTTATTTATCAATTGTTTTGTATTATATATTGTTTAGGTTCTCTATTGAGAATTATTGTTGTAAATAGTGAGTGATTTTTGCCAACAAAATTAATAATTCTAGTATTTAGAATACCGCAAATCTTTGATTTTTATTTTAATACATTTCATATATATATTTATTAATTTAGTTAGTTTCTATGAATTCATGTTTATAAAAAATTATGATAAGCCGCACAAATTATGTCTCAAAGTCTCCACTGTGCTCAATGTTTTTATTTGGACATCTTCAAAACTACATCAAAATTGACTAAAAATTAGATAAAAATATAACCTACTTATGTTACCAACATTATTTCAATATATTACATTGTTAAAACCACGTCATTCGCGGTTATGATTTACGCTCTTTGTTGTCCATCGGTCAAGTTTGGCCTACATATACATTATAATCACATGAAAAAGGAGTATAATCAACCAACACTTTCTTTCAAAAGTATTTAAATATAAAAATAATAAAGCTAATGTATTTTAAGCATATACATTAATATTATAATCACATGATCAAAAAGAAAAAAAAAGTAAACCTACAATTTCTTAAAAAAATGAAATATAAACACTAATAAAATTAATTAATGTATTTTATGCATACGGTTTTTGCATATAGCATAAACTGTTTTTTAAGTGAACACAAATTATATAGATTTAGTGAAGCAACTGAAAAAAAAAAGATGGAAAACATAATAGCATTATTTTATTTACCCAAAAAAATAGTATTTTAAAAAATGGGCTGAGAAGATTTTTTTTTTTTTGCAGGCAATTTTTCGTCTTATAACGAAATCCATAAAGGACAAATTACAAGATACGTGATACAAAGCCTTTTGAAACCCAATTTTAAAATGAACCAAATTACACAAAGAAGACACGTAAGAGACACGTGTTTGATGCAAAAACCTAATGGATTCATGTGGCACAAGCGAGAAAACCGCGGGAACACCTTTGGTTGCTCACCGCCAAATTTTTAATTTGCCGTCACGTCCGACGACGGTCTTAACCACCAGGTGAAGGCTTCAATTCACGCTCTTGGAGCCATCCTTCTACAGATATTACCGCCACAAATCAAATTGGGTATGTTGTTTCCACCTTGAGTAATAGGAGATTTTGTAGATCTTCATCTCAACCCCAACTTCAAAGGAAGAAGCTCCGCCCAAGACCGATAGAGAGGTCCACTTCGCATAACGACGAAGACATTACGGCGAAGATATTACTCTAACTTTGGAGAAGAGTCAAGCCAACAGATGAACATGAAAGAAACCAATTGACAGCAAGCGGGATTTACACTGAAATCCTGTAGAAAGAGGGAAAAAAAATAAAACTAAAAATAATCCGATCTTAACCGGAAACGAACCAAGCTAAACCGAAAATTATTAAAATCTGACTAAGCGGAAAGAGAGATCCGTCAAAAGTCAGAAACTATGTATAAAACAAAAAAACCAGTTGTCGCCGGAATTCTCATTCTCTCTCTGAAGAATAAGAGTGTGTTAAGAGAGAGAAGGCTCCTCAATCGATGTCTTGTTCAATGAATCGATGACTTTATATAGAGAAGAGAGGGTGTCAATTTAGGGCTAGTAAATTATCTCCTAGCAAAATATTCTGTTAACATAAAAGAACAATCTAAATGATTTTTAACGATGAATAAGGAATATCGTTAGAGTAAGACCTTTTAATTAGAGCAATCTAAACCTTATATATTTTTTTTTTTCTGTTTTTGTTATATTTTTGAATTTGTATAAATCAACATTATTAGTTTCCATAGTTAAAGATCATATATCAGATTTGATTGTTAATCAAACAATTATAACTTTGTATAATTCATTGATATATTATACGCAAATAATGTTTAATATTTATTCGGCTTTCATAACTAAGGAAGTTACCATATAAATCGGAATTGTGTTAATAACCATAAAAGACAATTATTAGTTGCCATTTGTTGAAGATATGATTGAAGATTTGGTAAATAAAATATTTATTCGAATAATTTATATGTTAAACAAAAAACGACTAAGTTACCTTATTAATAGGATTTGTTATGTAAGGTGAATATATTTGATCCGATTTTATATCAGTTTGTTATTGTTATTTTCTTATATAATTAATTTGAAATCGAATTGAAATTAAAAGATCCAATGAGCCAAATTTCTCGTAAATCCATTTAAATTGAAGCTTAATTTTTAATTTAACCCGCCCTATTTTCTAAATGTACTTCTCTTTTAATAGTATAGGGATTGTTCATTTCTTAACTAATAGAACGGAGAATGAAATCTTATTATTTAGATAAATACCACTATAGCCATGATTCAACGAACTTAGTAAAAAGAAAATGATAAGTATAACTTTGAACATTAGCGTTTTTAAAAAATTATAATTTTAAACATTGATTTATTATAGGGTATGATCACCATATATACGCAGAAGATTGTCAAATTAAGTCTCTTAAAATCCCACTGTTTTACTTTCTCTGTTCATCTTGCAAATACCAATGTACCCCTATATTATAATGTTGACTCTTTTATTCTTATTCGTTTATCAAATTAAATTCATGACCCAGAAAAAAAAACTGGGGAAAAGAATCAAAGTCCCTAAATGCTTGACTGTCTTATTCAAAATATCTTCCTCCGTAATAATATTATTTTTTATTCGGAAAATTTTGTTGTCGCATCGTTTCTGTATTCGTCTGTGTTTCTTCGCTCGGAGATTCTGAAGATGATGTGTCGCCATGGATGATGATGAATTGATGATGGCAACCAAAGTTAATGTAAAAGACAAATTTTCGATCGAAGAAGAAGAGAGATAGACTATTGGAATTTCCAAATAAAATTTCTTTTTTCTGATCCCAATCAAAAGAGAAAGCGAGGGAGAGAGCTAGAGGATTTAATTAAGAGAAAGAACATTCATGGGAAGGTGATATTGAAATGGGTCACATATCGAACCGGTTCGTACCAAACCAAAATTCTGGTATGATTAAATTACTATTGAACTAGTTGTAGTAACGACCAATTTTATTCAGGTATTTGATATACGAGGAAAAATTATGGTTCGATCGTTACAGTTTGGATTAACTAATTTGGTAACTTCAATGCGTACATGTATATTTAAAATGATCAGATTCTTGATTTCTTATCTTTATTGATAAATATTATGTTTGAGTTATATTAATATGAACATTACCCAAATAATTATGGTGTGGGTTTGCGGTAGAGGAAAAAAATGGTTCTGAAATGATGGGGTGAGAAGAATACGGCGGAAATGTGGTGGTTGAAGATTACGACAATGGTAGTTTTTGTTCAGATTCAAATTGGTTAACAATCAAATTACCCAGGTAACTAAAAATTTATCTAGAGGTAGTGATAATATTAATCTTATTGGATGAAATTTATTTTTTGCATGTTATAGTAACTTGTTAATTTTTTTATATGATATAATAAGTGAGTTAAGAAGGTAAATATAAATATATCACATAAGTTATAACTTATCGCGATACAAAATGACTTAGCATGACATAATTATAAACTTATTGATATAAATATTTTGTAACCTAATAAGTATTACCGAGATATTTGTTATCATGTTATCCTGATAATACGTTATCTGCTAACTAATCTGATGCATGTATTTCTTTACATGATTATTGAGTCGCAAGTCAACTTTTTTGCTTTTCATGCTAAATATTTTGTTACCTTTTAATAATAATGTTATCGTCTTCGCATATATATCAGTTTTTGAAATCTAATCATTGGTTCAATAACTGAGAATTTGTTTATATCGTCAAATATATTACTAACATATTAAGTTGGTTTGTATCCCATATCATTTCATCCATATAGCAAACTCCATCCATATTTTGCTAACGATATTATCTCGATAATGCGTTATATGCTAGTTTAGCATGCTAACAAAATAATTATACACTAAAATCATAAATATTTAACAGTATTATTTTCAGTCATACCTCATTTAATGCGGGATATCGATATCTTTGTTCAGTTGCCTAAATGTATGTCAGGGCAATAGGGTTAAAATAGGTATATTAGATTTGCACGTTTTATTACACCTAAATATCAGCTTTCCATGTATACATTCTTAATTATATCACCCTCTATGTACATATATTTAACTAACCCTTTTTGTTTTCTGTTTAATTAAAAACACACGTATCATTTTAATAATTAACACAAATTTTACAAAAAATAAAACCCTCGAAAGAAATAACATAAGACCTAATGTTGGTGGTCTTATAATAACAAATAAACGATTTTGGCGTTGCCCGAAATATACCTAGATCCCATCTAAATAATCATGTGCCAGTCATAGATGTTTTTGCTCACAATTTCACCGTCCCACTGTACGTAGTTAGTAAAACAAGTGAATATTTCTGTCCGCCAATATCCAACTTGTGCGAAGACGTTGTTATCGTTAATGCCAAGACCCAACCACCGGTATGAATTGTGTATCGTTCATCTTTGTTTATTATATATTAAAAACATTTCTATAGTAAAACATGATAAAATAGATTGGGTAACCTTCCAAATTTGAATAATAAGTTCGGTTTGGGTGCTTCCGAAAATCGACGTCGAGGGGAGATAGCAGTACGACTGGTTACTATAAAATCAGGGCATGCAATGTTAAAAAACCATAAGATGTGCGGAGTCCAACTAACTCAAGCTAGCCTTCTGCCTACTCATTGAGCACTGAGCAGACTCCTAAATCAGCTAACGACACTTTTGAAAGCGATAAATAAATTGATTAAATGTTAGTCGATTGTGTTCTTAAGCAAAAGCAAGTCTTTTATAAACACATATGATATGATTAACATAAAACTGGGCAATCATATTACAAAATATTTAGCAAAATAATAAATCATGTGGTTTGCAATGTTGAAGTAAAATATAATATGCTACAATGCTTATGATTGAATATAAAAAATAGAAATATATCCAAACTAGATTTTAACCCGCGGTACACCGCGAGACTATTTGTTTTATTAAAAATAACTGAAAATATAATTTTTTATAAATTATCTATATGTAACATATTGTTTTGTATTTTATAAATATATAATCCTAATTTCTATATATTGTACAATCTCTTGATTTTATCATGGCGTACACCGTAAGTCGATTTTTAAGACTTTAATTTAAAATTATATATGTTTTTTTTGTTAAAATTGTTTGTTTTGTTATATATTTTAAATTATATAACTGTATTTAAATTGTTAGTTATAGAGTTTCACCCGTTGTATACTGTTTCGTATTACTATAGACTCAAACCCGTCTTACCATCTAATTCCGTTCTGTGGAATTAAACATATTTAATGGATTTCATCCGTGGTATACTGTCTCATATTACTATCGATCCAAATCCGTCCTACCATCTAACCCCGTTCAATAAAATTAAATATTATTTTATTGTGTTTGTTTTAATAGTACTTTAATTTAAAATATATATATAATTCAAATCAATTTCAAATTTTTTATTTTAAATGGTTATTTAATTTTTATAAAGTTCATATATTATAATATTCTAAACCCGTCATACCATCTAATCCCGTTCGGTGAAATTAAACATTATTTTTTATTTTTTGTTTAAATAATATTTTTATTAAAAGATTTATAACTCAAATCAATTTAAAAGGTGACTTTCAAATGGTTATTTAATTTTTATAGATTTCACATTTCAAATATTTATCTATATGTAACATATAGTTATGTATTTTATAAATATTATAAACGTTTTTCCGTTAAATATTATAAACGTTTAATAAACATTAAATAATTACAATATTTACCTTTTAATAAAGTATAATATTAATAATGTTGTAAATAATTATGTGTACCTAATTTTAAGGGATTTGATTTAAAGTTTGTTGTTTGGATTAAATTTGAATGATAACGTGATTGATATATTAAATCAAGAATTAAAATCAAATCAAATATTAAGGAAAAAAGATTTAATGTCAATGGCATGCCATTGTAAATAAGTGTCAAGTAGAAGATTTATTTGCTAAAGTGGCTGCAAAAATGTATATGTAGATTTAAATTTTTTTTGCCATTCTGCTAGTCTTGGATGTTATGTTATTCATTCGGTTTTGGTTGGTATCCATTTGGTTATCGGTTCTTTTTGTTTTAAAGTTTAGTATCTATTCGGTTATTTTGAAATTTCGGTTCTTTCTTTTTAAAAATTTCGTATGTATTCGGTTATTTTGCTTTGAATATTTTCGAATTTTTTGATTATTTTTGAGTATTTTACTATTTTATATATATTTTCAATTGTTTTAAGGGAAATTGCACTGGGTATGCTCAGTGGATACAATATTTATGTCCTAATTTTCCAAAAGTTTCGACGCTACTGTTGCATAAATAAAGACGCATGTACCCCTATGTCCATTAGAAATCTAAATGTAGCTCTTATATCTCTCTGTGTCAGGCGGATAGTAGAAGATCTTGCTTTGGATATTTTAGTGGGTGAATTAAATTTTTATATTATTTTGATAGTTTTCAATCAAGGCGTCGTTTCGGTCCAATCTATATTTACCTCATGTTTTTTCTTCGTCTCTTTCATCCTAATTGGTTTGTTATCAGATAATTTGTTACCGTACACGAGTTTTTGCGGTTCAGAATTCGTCTCACGTGTGGCGAGTGGTGAATATATTAACTCTATTATGAATATATTAACTCTATTATCTGCTATCTTGTTATCTCGATATTTCATATTGTTTCACTCTTTGTAATATCTCGACACTTCATTGCGCGTGTTGAAATTTATTGCGCGTGTTGAAGTTTTAACCTCTAACGGATTTATAATCAGATACTTTATTATCGACATTGCGCTTCAGAATTCTACATTTTATTTACTCTCCCTACGTGTAATAAGTCGACATTTCATTGCGAGAGGACCTATATCTATATTAACTCTATTATCTGCTATCTCGTTATCTCGACATTTCATTGCCTGTTTTGAAGTTTTAACTCCTAATTGGTTTGTTATCAGATAATTTATTACCGTACACGAGTTTTTGCGGTTCAGAATTCGTCTCACGTGTTGCGAGTGGTGAATATATTAACTCTATTATGAATA
>Ga0041059_1002317_pt1 | contig 14368 bp, 15 predicted proteins | sample AraColnosormetaG_FD_56232 | JGI IMG/M metagenome (GOLD analysis project Ga0041059, IMG submission 56232) | Arabidopsis roots microbial communities from North Carolina, USA - Col MF nosort | ecosystem: Host-associated > Plants > Roots > Unclassified | place: USA: North Carolina | collected...
CTGCATTTGCTCCATTAGAAGATGCAGTGTCTGGATTTGGCAACCAAAAAAAAAAAAAAAGTGAATGCATCTTGTTTCTTAGATGTTTACTTATCTGCTGCAAAGTCTCTCCTTCTACCACTTCTTGTTTCTATATTCTCTGTTTCATACGGTTGCTTGATTTGTTCCTTTTTAGACTTCATGGTTTCTGCAAGTTTTGAGCTGCACACATTTCTCTCACCTTGGGTTTGAGTATTTTTTTTTCTTTTTCTTTCTAGGCTTTTTAACTTAGATTCAGGCTATTTTTGTTCCATGATGTGGGATCCGTATATCTGTTTTGTAGTTGGGAATGAGTATGAGAATGATGGGTTCATAGTGAATGATGAAGACGAAGAGGAAGAAGAGGAAGAAGACGAAGAAAGGAAAGATAGCGATGAGGAGAGGCAGAAAAAGAAGAAGAAACGAAAGAAAAAGTGAATATTTTATATCCTTACTCATTCTCTTAGATTTTATCCTTTTCTAACATATGAAAAACTAAATGTTAGTGTTGACATGCATGATACTTTTGAAGAAATGTTCCCTTAATTCTCAGCAGTCTTTATTTGTGATTTTCATACATTGTTTGTGATGAGTATGTAAGTTACCATTAGACGAACTATAGCAGGTCTGTTCTCTTTCTGACTAACCTTCCATTTATGATAATTTTAATAGGGACGAAGGTCTTGATGAAGATGATTATTTGCTTCTACAAGATAACAACGTCAAATTCAAAAAGGTTAGTCATATTTGTGTATATAACAATACATCAGGATTTTGTAGATACACTAAAAATATATGTGCAGTACTAATACATTTGACTTTTTTCTTGAACCATGACAGAGGCAGTATAAGCGGTTGAAGAAAGCTCAAAGGGAACAGGGAAATGGCCAGGGAGAATCATCCGATGATGAGTTTGATAGTAGAGGTGGAACTAGGAGAAGTGCTGAGGATAAGATCAAAGACAGGCTGTTTGATGATGTTGATGTTGATGGTAGGTTCTCTGTGCCTTCTGATACTATTATGTTGACTGTTGGCACATAGTTGACTATGTACATTTTGTGTCTACTAGATCCACCTGATGATGTAGGTGATGAGGAAGACTTAGTTGTGGAAGAAGATGTAGTTGGGAGCGAGGATGAAATGGCAGATTTTATTGTAGATGAAGATGATGAGCATGGTCCTCCTAAGAGGTATTTTTTTTCTGTCTTTTTTGTGCCCTAACATATCACTTATGTCATGTACATTTTCTGATTCTAATCAACTTACTTTTCAGGGGCAACTCGAAGAAAAAGAAATATAGGCAGGGATCAGATATTACTGCTATGCGAGATGCTAATGAAATATTTGGTGATGTTGACGAATTATTAACAATTCGCAAAAAGGGTTTGGCATCTAATCAAAGGATGGAAAGAAGGCTCGAAGATGAGTTTGAACCAACTGTTCTTTCTGAGAAATATATGACAGGGAATGATGATGAAATCCGCCAGCTTGATATTCCTGAGAGAATGCAGGTGCATTATCTTCTTTAGTTTTCTCTATGTATACTTGTGGTCTATGTTTTCTTTGGTGTTCAAGGATAGATGTAAAGATATCTTGTAAACTTTGACAGATATCTGAAGAAAGCACCGGAAGCCCTCCTGTAGATGAAATTAGCATTGAAGAAGAAAGCAATTGGATATATGCTCAACTTGCTTCCCAACTTAGAGAATCTGATGGAACTTTTGATGGGCGGGGTTTCTCGGTTAATAAGGATGACATCGCAAAATTTTTGGAGCTACATCATGTGCAGAAATTAGAGGTTTTGGATTCATTCTCTCGTTGGATTTTCTTTGATTCATTGATTAGCTTGCTAATGTTTTCTGTCTCTTCTAGATACCGTTTATAGCTATGTACCGAAAGGAGCAATGCCGGAGCTTGTTGGACACTGGTGATTTTGATGGCGCCAATCAAGGCAAGAAACCTGAGACCAAGTGGCATAAGGTAAGCAATTATCTTGGATAAACAACAAGTGCTCAGGTTAACATTTATTGTCAGAGGAAATTTGGTGGATTCTATACTATTTTCCAATGCAGGTCTTCTGGATGATTCATGACTTGGATAAGAAGTGGCTCCTTCTTCGAAAAAGGAAAATGGCGTTGCATGGTTACTATACAAAACGTTACGAAGAAGAGTCTAGGAGGGTCTATGATGAAACAAGACTTAATCTAAATCAGTATCTTTTTGAATCAGTCATTAAGTCTCTTAAAGTTGCAGAAACAGAAAGAGAAGTTGATGATGTAGATTCCAAGTTCAACTTGCATTTTCCTCCCGGTGAAATTGGTGTTGATGAAGGGCAGTATAAGAGGCCGAAAAGGAAATCACAATATAGCATCTGCAGTAAAGCAGGGCTCTGGGAGGTTGCAAACAAATTTGGGTATAGTGCTGAGCAACTGGGACTTGCATTGTCCCTAGAAAAACTGGTCGGTATGCTTTTATATTGTTTGATTTGCATGTTGTACTGGAATGGCAGTTCTGACGCTAAATGAGTTGCAGGTTGATGAGCTTGAGGATGCAAAGGAAACACCAGAGGAGATGGCTAAAAACTTTGTGTGCGCAATGTTTGAAAATTCTCTGGCAGTTCTGAAAGGTGCACGGCATATGGTATATACTCTGCAATAATACTATTTTTTGAATTGCTTAGCTGGGTTTAATATCAGAAGGACTTCCCTAATCACTAATGCGGAGATATCCCATTTTTCCTTGTTAGGCTGCAGTTGAGATAAGTTGCGAGCCATCAGTCAAAAAGTATGTCCGTGGCATTTATATGGAGAATGCAGTGGTCTCAACAAGTCCAACAGCAGATGGAAATACAGTAATTGATTCGTTCCATCAGTTTTCTGGGATTAAGTGGTTGCGTGAAAAGCCATTGAGCAAGTTTGAGGGTGCACAATGGCTTCTCATTCAGAAGGGAGAAGAGGAGAAACTTCTTCAAGTAACCTTCAAGCTGCCTGAGAATTACATGAATAGGCTAATTAGCGACTGCAATGAACACTATCTAAGTGTTGGTGTTAGTAAGTATGCTCAACTCTGGAATGAGCAAAGAAAGTTGATATTGGAGGATGCACTTCATGCTTTTCTTTTGCCATCAATGGAGAAAGAAGCAAGATCCTTGCTAACTAGCAGAGCGAAGAGTCGGTTGCTTTCAGAGTATGGACAGGCTTTGTGGAACAAGGTGTCTGCAGGGCCATACCAAAAGAAAGAAATGGACATTAATTTAGATGAGGAAGCTGCACCGAGGGTCATGGCATGTTGTTGGGGACCTGGGAAGCCACCAAATACATTTGTGATGCTGGACTCATCAGGTGAGGTGCTTGACGTGCTTTATGCTGGATCCCTTACATCGCGATCTCAAAATGTTAACGACCAGCAACGTAAAAAGAGTGACCAGGATCGTGTTTTAAAGTTTATGATGGACCACCAACCGCATGTTGTGGCTTTAGGAGCTGTCAATTTGTCTTGTACTCGTCTGAAGGATGATATTTATGAGGTAAGACTTCATATACCATAATGACACTATGTTCGTTGACTTATGCTATTGCAATGTACATGTTCCGAGTTTGATCTTGAGATAAAGGACCTATATCCATATGGTTCTGGATAACTGTGGTCACTGGTTTACTTAATTAGTTCCTCAGTGCCTACTTTGTAGAGACCTGGATTTTGTGTGTTTTTCATCAATACTTTCAAACTCGCTATACCTTTTTAGACTTCAACTGCTTTACCGAAAATGATAATGTTATATATCTGATGAAATAAGCTTAAGTTTCTGCTTTTATATCACTTTGTGAAAACTTAATCGCTGTGTTTCAATTTTCATAACTACTCCTCTTGAATAGTAAAATTTTGTTATGCTTTATTCTATATATCAGGTCATATTCCAGATGGTGGAGGAAAAACCTAGAGATGTCGGACATGGGATGGATGATTTAAGCATTGTTTATGTGGATGAATCACTTCCTAGGCTATATGAAAATTCTCGAATCTCGGGTGAACAGCTACCTCAGCAGTCAGGGAACGTGAGACGTGCAGTTGCTCTTGGACGCTATCTCCAGAATCCACTAGCAATGGTGGCAACTTTATGCGGTCCAGGTCGGGAAATTTTGTCTTGGAAGCTTCATCCCTTGGAGAATTTTCTTCAGCTAGATGAGAAGTATGGAATGGTTGAGCAGGTTATGGTTGACATTACAAACCAGGTTGGAATCGATATTAACTTGGCAGCTAGCCATGATTGGTTCTTTTCTCCTTTACAGTTCATTTCTGGACTTGGGCCTCGGAAAGCTGCATCCTTGCAGAGGTCGCTTGTAAGAGCTGGTTCAATCTTTGTCCGCAAGGACCTGATAATGCATGGACTTGGTAAAAAGGTTTTTGTAAATGCTGCCGGTTTCTTGCGCATCCGCAGAAGTGGGCTGGCTGCTAGTAGCAGTCAATTTATTGACTTATTGGATGACACCAGAATCCATCCAGAGTCGTATAGTCTTGCTCAAGAATTGGCGAAAGATATATATGATGAGGATGTCAGAGGTGATTCAAATGATGATGAGGATGCGATAGAAATGGCTATTGAGCATGTGAGAGATCGGCCAGCTTCTTTGAGAAAAGTTGTCCTTGATGAATATCTTGCCAGCAAGAAACGGGAGAATAAGAAGGAAACTTATAGCAATATCATAAGAGAATTAAGTTGTGGTTTCCAGGATTGGCGGATACCATTTAAAGAGCCAAGTCCAGATGAAGAATTTTACATGATTTCAGGTGAAACTGAGGACACCATAGCGGAGGGCAGAATTGTCCAGGCCAGTGTTCGGAGATTGCAGAATGGAAGAGCCATATGTGTATTAGATTCTGGGTTAACTGGGATGCTTATGAAGGAAGATTTCTCAGATGATGGGAGAGATATTGTTGACTTGGCGGACCAGCTGAAAGAAGGCGATATCCTCACATGCAAGATCAAATCGATTCAAAAGCAGAGGTATCAAGTGTTCCTTATTTGCAAAGAAAGTGAAATGAGAAACAACAGACACCAGCATAACCAGAATGTGGATGCATATTACCATGAGGATAGAAACAGTCTCCAGCTTGTAAAAGAGAAGGCTCGAAAGGAAAAAGAGCTGGTGAGGAAGCATTTTAAGTCTCGGATGATTGTCCATCCCCGCTTTCAGAATATCACAGCTGACCAAGCAACAGAGGTATGCCAAACATTTACTCTTCTTTGGTACTTATATTGAGTTTTGAATGCATTTGTTATATATTCAAAGAAGTCTCTGTCTCTGAGTTTCCTTGTTGGTGCTGTGTACAGTATTTGTCTGACAAAGACTTTGGAGAAAGCATTGTTCGTCCAAGTTCTCGAGGACTCAACTTTTTAACTTTGACCCTCAAGATTTATGATGGAGTTTACGCTCACAAGGAGATAGCTGAAGGTGGGAAAGAAAACAAGGACATTACAAGCCTACAGTGTATTGGGAAGACCCTGACAATTGGAGAGGACACCTTCGAGGATCTAGATGAGGTATATTTAATGTAATGGTGTTGTCAGTGAACACATTTAGTTGATTCTTGAACATCCGTCAGCTTTTTAACATTCCTCCGACTTTTGTAAGCCTTTTTTGGATCTAATTTGTTGCGTCAGTAATTGATGTTAACCACACCATCTCATAACTGCAGGTCATGGATCGATATGTTGATCCTTTGGTATCTCATCTTAAGACAATGCTCAACTATCGGAAATTCCGTAAGGGGACCAAATCAGAAGTAGATGATCTTCTTAGGATCGAGAAGGGCGAAAATCCTTCAAGAATAGTTTATTGTTTTGGGATTTCACACGAACATCCAGGCACTTTTATTCTGTCTTACATAAGGAGCACAAACCCACATCATGAGTATATAGGTTTATATCCCAAGGGATTTAAGTTCAGGAAAAGGATGTTTGAGGACATTGATCGGCTTGTGGCATACTTCCAGAGGCATATTGATGACCCATTGCAAGAATCGGCGCCATCAATCAGGTCTATTGCTGCCAAGGTACCGATGAGAAGCCCAGCAGACCATGGATCATCTGGAGGAAGTGGTTGGGGTAGTTCTCAGAGTGAAGGAGGCTGGAAAGGTAACTCGGATCGTTCAGGCTCAGGTAATGCATTTTAAATTTGTTTTTTTAACTTGCATAGAAAAGCTTGTGTGGTCATTGTTCTACTTCTCGGGGTTATGTTTTAATTTAACTTCTGGTAATCTGGATTTTAGATGCCGAGAAGTATTTATATATTAACATTATTTATGTTGTCTCCTTGACTATACTTCTGGACGTCCGCTCTTAAGTAACTGTGCAACTGTATTGTAGGGAGAGGCGGTGAGTACAGAAATGGTGGTGGACGTGATGGACATCCAAGTGGAGCGCCTAGGCCATATGGTGGCCGTGGACGTGGTCGAGGCAGAGGACGGAGGGATGATATGAATAGTGATAGACAAGATGGTAACGGAGATTGGGGTAATAATGATACTGGAACTGCAGATGGAGGTTGGGGAAATAGTGGTGGCGGTGGTTGGGGAAGCGAGTCTGCTGGTAAAAAGACTGGTGGTGGCAGTACTGGTGGTTGGGGAAGCGAGTCTGGTGGCAATAAGAGTGACGGTGCGGGCAGCTGGGGGAGTGGGTCTGGCGGTGGTGGTAGTGGAGGTTGGGGAAACGATTCTGGCGGTAAAAAGAGCAGTGAGGATGGCGGTTTTGGAAGTGGTTCTGGCGGTGGCGGAAGCGATTGGGGAAACGAGTCTGGTGGTAAAAAGAGCAGTGCAGATGGCGGTTGGGGAAGCGAGTCTGGTGGTAAAAAGAGCGATGGAGAGGGCGGTTGGGGGAATGAACCCAGCAGCCGGAAGAGCGATGGCGGTGGTGGTGGATGGTGAAGAAACACAACCTCGGCTACAAATGTTGGTTGGGTAATTAAATTACGAAGGCAAAAGGCAAGACATAATAGTATAAACACATTAGTAGTAAATTAGCTTTCTCCCTAAATGCCTTTTACTTTTACTTTGATTCTCTGCATTTTTGTCTTAACCTGTCGGTATTAGTATCGGTTTATGTCTTGTCCCGACTCTTAACGTTCCAGGAAAGTCTTTTTAAGTCGATGCTTACAAAATTTTAGAATCTCGTTATCTTGAATACTTTTTGTTTGTTTGGCTTCTGTTTCACCTAAATTACATAATCAAGCTCGTAAATTAATGAACTATTTACTTATTGCTGTACCGGCATGTTCATTTTGGATTACTTATGATTTTCCATCCTTTTTGTTTTTGTGAACATGAAATTACAATTAGCCGTTATCGATCTAAACAATTCATTTCGAAAAAAAAAAAACATTTTCAAGAGAAGAAGTCGAGAGATAGCAAAACAAATTTTATTAGTTGTTGCCATATATACAACTTTATCCTAAATATTCATTGGATAAAACATTATTGCCTTCATCACCAAAAAATTTGAAACAAACGTTTTAAATATTTCTTCTAATCGTGCCTTGGGATAAAATTGGAAGGGGATTTAGTGGCTAAGCTTAATTTACCATTTTGCCATTATTCCTTTTTCGATTAAAACGTTTTCCCTTCCAAACGTCTTCTTACGAGAGAGAGAGAAAGTATCTAAAATTAAGCTTTGTGTTTGAAATCGAAATCGAATCGAGAAGAAGAGAATCTCAATGGAAGCTGATGACGATTTCTACAGCGGCACCGAAAACTACTCCGATTACGCCGACTCCGACGAAGATGACGCCGACGGCGAGTACGAGTTCGTTGACGACGCTGCTGATGATTCCGATGACCTTATCTTCCGTCGCCGCCAGGTTTCTCTTCTCCATTATTCTGGATCTACATCTTAACCAAAATTGAAATTAATGTTGTTTCCAATACAGAGATTGAAGTTTTGGTTTCTGAAATAATCGCAGGACCTTTTTGTAATGTTAATGATGATTTGAGAAAATTTTATAGATCACAATGGCTAATGAAGAATTTGTTTTTGGTTTGTAGCAAAATTATAGTGTGTTAAGCGAAGCAGATATTTGTAAGCTTCAAGAAGATGATATTTCAAGGATTTCTACTGTTTTGTCCATTTCGAGGAATTCATCTGCGATCCTGCTTCGTCACTACAATTGGTGTGATTCCAGATTCTGTTATTCAGATATTACAGCTATTGTGTGTGTGTGTGTGTGTGTGTGTGTGTGCTTAGAGGAACTTTTCATTTGTGTAAATGTTTTTAGGTGTGTGAGCAGAGTTCATGATGAATGGTTTGCTGATGAGGAAAAGGTTCGAGATGCTGTTGGTTTATTAGAGAAACCTGTTGTTGATTTCCCAACTGATGGAGAAGTATGTCTCCCATTGTTTATATTTTCATTTCGATTAACATTGTAAATTCATCTAATAGAATTCAGCTGTGTCATTTTGGCAGCTTGATTGTGGAATTTGTTTTGAGACTTTCCTTTCTGACAAATTGCATGCTGCTGCTTGTGGTCATCCATTCTGCGACTCATGTTGGGAAGGTTTGTTTTATATATTGAGACCCATTTCCAAACGTGATGTTTAGATTTAACTTGCAATGTACTGTTTTTTTTTTTTTGCTTGATTTCAGTAACTTGTACCTTATGTTTCATTTCAGTCTTCATTTGCAAGTATTGCAACATATAAGCATTACAATTAATAATGGTTCATTATTGTTGGGTTAACTATCTGACCTTTCCCCTCATCTTTAGGTTATATCACCACAGCGATTAATGATGGTCCAGGGTGTCTTACATTACGATGTCCAGATCCTTCTTGCAGAGCTGCTGTTGGTCAGGATATGATCAATTTGCTAGCTCCTGATAAAGATAAGCAAAAGTACACTAGTTATTTTGTCAGATCATACGTTGAAGACAATAGAAAGGTAAGCTAGCAAACTCAGTATGATCGTACGTTAGTGTGCATGATATTTATTTGTGTTATATTAACCTTCAAATGAAATCAGTGCATAATTTTAGTGTTCTCTATCCGTCCATATATGTGCTCACCCAGATAGTAATGCATCTTTTATGTTGTAGACCAAGTGGTGTCCCGCTCCTGGCTGTGACTATGCTGTAAATTTTGTTGTTGGAAGTGGTAATTATGATGTGAATTGTCGCTGCTGTTACAGTTTCTGCTGGAATGTAAGTTACGCTATCAGTTAGAGTTAGAATAGTTTCATCTTTCCATTGTTTAGAATTTAATTGACACAACTATACCATGTCACTTTTATCGTCATGGGTCTGCAGTGTGCTGAAGAAGCTCACCGTCCTGTAGATTGTGACACTGTTTCTAAGTGGGTATTGAAGAATAGTGCTGAGTCGGAGAATATGAATTGGTACGTTGATTTATGAGATATCGTTGAGATATGTTGTTGTTGTGCTCGACCTTAAAGGGTGCTTAGATTTTTTAAAATATTTGGGTTCTTTATAAATAGATTGTTTTCTTGTATTATATATTCGTAGTTATGGCTACCATTTTGTATAGCCAAAGGAAGCCAAAATGTTGGATATGTTTGCATTTTTAACTATAAGAAGAAAACCATTTTCGGTTTCTTCTCTTCCATCTCCTAGCATTAGGGTGCATCATGCTTCACATTTTGTTTTGTTGCTGCTAAGTTCCATATTGAATTTCAGGATTTTGGCAAATTCCAAGCCCTGTCCAAAATGCAAACGGCCAATAGAGAAAAACCAGGGTTGTATGCATATTACGTGCACCCCACCATGTAAATTTGAGTTCTGCTGGTAAGTTGATAAAGTGGTTGATTAAACAAAATGCTATAATGTCAGAAGTTATGCTTTTATTCTCTCTATACTTCCTGTAATCTAACTCTGAATTGGATTCTTATGGACTCTGAAGAAATATAATATAAATAGATTATTTTAGTTTAAGTGTTGTCAGTGTACAAAATCTGCTTTGTATTTTCTTTCTGTAGTTTTCTGTATCTTGTAATCTGATCGTCATATGAATCTGGTTGTGTAAGATTCTTGGTTGCTCACAATGAAATCTCATTATAAATAGTTGTGTTGTTTAAATGTAGGCTTTGCCTTGGGGCGTGGACAGAGCATGGTGAGAAGACAGGTGGCTTTTATGCTTGTAACCGTTATGAAGCAGCAAAGCAAGATGGCATTGTATGAGTTCTGTACATTGTTTATGTTCCTGACTAACAACTAATATGTCTATTTATCTTTGAACATATTTTTTGTCTTTCATAATCTTTCTGTGCAGTATGATGAGACTGAAAAACGCCGAGAGATGGCAAAGAACTCTCTTGAGAGATATACCCACTACTATGAGAGATGGGCAACCAATCAATCGGTATGTAAATTTTTATCCATTTAGAATTCACATGTTTTATTTAGCTCCTCTTGAAGGGGAAATTTAAGAAAGAATTTTCAGCCGTCAAATTCATATTCCTTTGCTATGGAAATGAAAATCTCTTTATGTACTTTGAAAAATAGATGAACTATTTCATATTTTGATGAATAATGACTAATTTAAAGCTTGTATTTTTTTAATTGTTCGAGTTAGAGTACCACAAGATATGAAAATCATTATTTTTGGTTGAGAGATAGAGGTTTGAAAAATTAGGAAGTGAAGCTGACTGATTTGAAAAACTAAAGAGACTATGAAACTTTGAGGTACATGTAGTGTCTGTTATGTATTTTTCGGAGAAGGAACTATTGTTAGGAGAATTCTACCAGCTCATTTATATATCTTTTGGCTATGTTCGTTGGGGGCTTGGGTAATGTGACAAATCTGTTATTGGAGTAACAGGTAGTTAATTAGTCGTGTAACTGCTGGAGCAAAGTACTTTTATAAATTTCTATGTATATTAAGCATAACACAATGAAATTAGGCTTAGGCAGATTCATCATAATCATTGAGATTTGTCTTATCATATCATCTGCCTGAAGTTTCATGTTTCTTTTTTGGGGAATTGTATTCTTTGTTAGATAATGACCCCAAAGAAAAATAAGTTTTGTATATACTAAAGGACATTGGCATTTATTCCAAAACAATTTACAAGTTTTTTCACTGCTTGCTGCAGTCTAGGCAAAAGGCGCTGCTGGATCTTAAGAAGATGCAAACAGATGATGTGAGCTTACAGTGCAACACTTGCTGATGTAAATAAGGATCACAAGTATTGCTTGATGTGAAAAACGTGTGAAATATCTAAAATAATCATTGCTTCTTTTAATATCAATCCGTGATTCCAGATTTTGTATCTATTTAAAGTTCAAAAGTTTGCTTAGGTTATTGATTTTTCTATTTTGGCATGAGACCTCAACTTTCGATGATTTTTCTTGCTTATTACAGTGTTGGGTTTCACTAAAGCTTTTGTTCTATGGACTTCGCAGATTGAGAAGCTCAGTGACATACAGTGTCAGCCTGAATCACAACTGAAGTTCATTATAGAAGCATGGTTACAGGTAAAATCCATTCCACCCTTGGCCTTTCTGAGACTTTTGGATTTTGCTCACTAATTTTCTCTACGATCATAGATAGTTGAATGCAGACGAGTTCTAAAATGGACATATGCCTATGGTTTTTACATACCTGACCAGGAGCATGGAAAAAGAGTGTTTTTTGAGTACTTGCAAGGTAACTTGATTTAGCTCTCACATTTAAAATTTCCAAATATAGGTTTATGCATGAAGATGAGAATAAGAGATTAAACAACCATTAATCTATGGTCTTTTCCAATTGTTGGATATTATATTGAGGGAGAGTACTTAGTGATGGTTAGATCCATCAGTAGTTCATACGTGCATTGATGGATCTTGTCGTGATTCTTATAGAACACCATGTAGTCTTAGTACAATTGGGAATGGTTTAGGATTTTCCCTATGTGAGATCATGTGGACTATGTAGTCAAGCGTCACTCATAAGAATTTGATCAAGCTCCTTAATCCAAATCTTAACCAATTTGGTCAGGGTTCAATCCCATCTTTGACCACTAATTTCGATTTGTTCATACTTCATAGGTATAAGGACTTTTGTTTGTAACATGCTTTATTATGCAAAATTTTTATTATATTACTTCTTCTTATTTTACCATGAATTTAGGCGAAGCTGAGTCGGGCCTTGAACGACTTCATCAATGTGCTGAAAAAGAGCTGCTACCATACTTAGATGCCAAAGGTCCAAGTGAAGATTTTAATGAATTCCGCACAAAACTGGCAGGTTTAACAAGGTACTTTCATAACCTACATAACAAACTGATAATCCAAATTAGTGACATGGTATGTTTAGTAGCTGTTCTGAAACAGTTTCAAGCACATTTAGTTACGACTGAGTCACTAACCGAAATTTAGTGCTGAGTAACAAAATTTAGAGAAAATTAAGGAAGTTTTCGTTCACATAGTTGGCACTGCGTTTTATGAAAGAGGCTAATAACATTTTCTAACCTGGAAACGAACAGTGTTACCAAAAACTATTTTGAGAACTTGGTTAGAGCGCTGGAGAATGGGCTATCGGATGTGAACTCGCATGATGCATATGATCGAACTTCAAGTTCAAAGAGCTTAGGGGGGAAGACTAAGGGATCGAGTTCTAAAGCCAGCAGCTCCGATTCAAGCCATTGGCCTTGTGAATATTGCACTTACGTAAATCCAAGGTCGACCACCATTTGCCAAATGTGTGAACATGGCCGGTGAAATGCCAGAAACTGGCATTAAAGACTGTAATAGTAATGCTTCGTCGCTTTTGGTCATAATTATGATCAAGTGTCGTGTAACTTTGTATGTTTCTCGTATTAGAATAAACGGGTCCAATAAATTGGATTAGATTGGCCATTATTATTGATTTGCCAATGACCAAAAAGTGAAAACATGAGAGGTGAGTTATATATAAGTTCTTACAAAATAATTGTAAAACTTCTGTAAGTTTTTTTCTAATCTTTTGTCCAGACAATCTAATTTTTGTAACGCCTGCTGATTTCTATTATTATTCTAGAATATACAAAATCCAGAAAAAGAGATTCAAGTAACGAATCCGGTTCGAGTCTTGTAGTTTCAAGGAAAGTAAGTTATACTCTGAAACTTAGTACTGAGGATGCTTAAGAAGGTTATGCATTGAATTAGTTGGCTCTGGGTGATGAAAGAAGCTAATAACCTACTATTACTATGAATGAACAGTGACACGGAAAACTATATCGAGCGGTGGAGAATGAGCTATTGGATGCGAGCTCACATGGTGCATATGAATATGATCGAACTTCAAGTTCAAAGAGCTTAGGCGGGAAGACTAAGGGATCGACTTCTAGAGCCAGCAGCTCCAATTGAAGCCAATGGTGTTGTGAATATTGTACTTAGGTAAATCCAAGTTCGACCACCATTTGCCAAATATGTGAACCTGGCTGGTAAAATGCCAGCAAAGAAAGTTAGATTGAGAAGAGAAGTCGATTCCAAACAGATTGTCTAAAAGACTAAAACCAATGTCAGTGTCTGAACGAGCTCAACAACAATGTGATGGACACGGAAGCGATAGAAACATTTGTTCAAAAGTCTAGCAAGAATCTCCAAGCAAACATGTTCTCTTTTCACTATTCAAACTAGGTCTCATCTCTTAACACTGAAAGAGACATCTGTTTATAAATGACTATTTTAAAAACCTAGTAAGAACATCACACCCAAAAGCACTAGGAAAGGTAAACCAAGATAAAGCAAAATAGTAAAACACAAAATGAAACCAGACTTGGAGTAAATGTATAAACACTTGAAGATGTATTTTACGAAAAGGATAAACATGGGGTGCAGTTTCGGGTTATATATGTGGAATCGTGGGCCGAAACCATGAGACTCGATCCTCAATCTCCATTCTTGTGGAAGAGAAAACTTGAGTCGGATTAGTTCTTTCACTGGAAGTCTTATGAAGATTTCCTCTATGACGTCGTCTGGTAGTGATGATGGAACAATCACTTCCACCTTTTTCTTCCTTAGATATGAAAAAATGGATGAATGCATTTCGTTTTGCATAAGAATTTAGAGTGTGGTAGTTTAAATCTAGTTAATCTCTTTGTTTTTACCTTTTAGTAATGTTAATTTAAATTTTAGACAAAAAAATTAAGATTTAAAAACAGAAGCTAGCTATAAAGAGATATGCATGATTAGACCAGATTCTAATATTAATTATTATTTTTGGCAGGAAATCATACCTCTTACTAAAATAAAGTTGGAACACAGAATTAGATAAGCAATAATATACTTTAATCAGATTCTGAAAAATAAAACTTCTAAAGGTTTTGATTTTTTTTTTTTTTTNTCTCATAAGTTTTATTAAACATCATCATATCATACAAGAG
>Ga0041059_1002318_pt1 | contig 14361 bp, 11 predicted proteins | sample AraColnosormetaG_FD_56232 | JGI IMG/M metagenome (GOLD analysis project Ga0041059, IMG submission 56232) | Arabidopsis roots microbial communities from North Carolina, USA - Col MF nosort | ecosystem: Host-associated > Plants > Roots > Unclassified | place: USA: North Carolina | collected...
ATATATTGCTGTTTAGTTCGGGTTCATAATTTAGTTCTTAAAAAAAAAACAATCTTATGTGTTTTTATTCCAAAATATTACGAGAAATGAAAATTTTATCTCCACAATTTCTCCTTTGATATCTCAAATTCATATAAGTAATATAAGTATATAACTTTCGGTGCTCCAGCCATTAGATTTGATAAAACACATGCCAATAAAATGAAAATAATTGACATTTACACCAAAAAATGAAAATGAAAATGGTATAAAATTTAACATTTAATTTACATCAAATAAAGAAGTGAAAAATAATTATTTTTTTCTTTATCTTTATATTTAGTCACCAATAATATTGTCAGAAAAAACATATAAACTCATGAAACAAGGAAGCCAAAAAAAGAACTCATCGAACAAAGAATAAACGAACAATAATAACTCTGCAAGCGATAATAGCAGACTTGGGTCTGATAGAGCGCATTACCAATAAGGTTCAAAAAAAACATATATAAAACTCATGAAACAAGGAAGACAAAATAGAACTCACCGAACAAGAATAATAATAACTCTGCAAGCAACGATTTGGGCCTGATGGAGCTTAACTACTAATGGACCTTAAGGCCCATATAACAGAGATCACTGAAAATGATGCAGCCAAGTGGACTTGCTTTAAACACGTGGGTATTCAGGACCGCCCAATTTCTCAACGCCATTTGTTGTCACTCACTCTGTAAAGTATAAACCCTAAAAATCGAATCTTTCCGATTAGCCGATCCCTCCACCGGAAAATCGGAAGGTAAACCTCAATAGAATTCTCTTACTATTTTTTTGTTATTCGTCATACCAGATTTTTCCGATTAACGAAATGTCATTATCATCATCATGATGATTGATGTGTGAGATTGCTGGGAAAAAGTCAGAGTGACTGATTCTTCTCTAAAGCATCAAACTTTACATTTTGTTGAGTTATTCGTGTTATTGAGTCTTAATTCTGTGTTGAATTTTCTCTAGTAGAAGCGTAAATGGCGGATGTTGAAGATCGTGCGGCGAAGGGGATCTCTGACTACGATCAAGGTGGTGTAAAGACGACGGAACTGGAAAGGAAGATTGAGGATATGGAGAACAAGAATCAGGAGCTCACGAGAGAGAATCGTGAATTGAAGGAGAGGTTAGAGAGGCTTACGGGAGAAATTGAAGAGATGAAAGACGTAGAAGCGGAGATGAATCAGAGATTCGGAGAGATGGAGAAAGAGATCGAGGAGTACGAGGAAGAGAAGAAGGCTTTGGAAGCTATTTCTACTAGAGCTGTGGAGCTTGAAACTGAGGTGTCGAATCTTCATGACGATCTGATCACTTCCTTGAACGGAGTGGATAAGACGGCGGAAGAAGTGGCGGAGCTGAAGAAAGCGTTGGCGGAGATAGTGGAGAAGCTGGAGGGGTGTGAGAAGGAAGCTGAGGGTTTAAGGAAAGATAGAGCTGAGGTTGAGAAGAGGGTTAGGGATTTGGAAAGGAAGATTGGGGTTTTGGAAGTGAGGGAAATGGAGGAGAAGAGTAAGAAACTTAGATCAGAAGAGGAAATGAGGGAGATAGATGATGAGAAAAAGAGAGAGATTGAGGAATTGCAGAAGACAGTCATTGTTTTGAATCTGGAATTGGTGAAGAATGTAGAAGAATTGAAGAAATGGAAGTCTAAGAAGAAGCTCACGGAGGAAGCTTTGAGTGAAACTCAAAAACGAGAGAAGGAGCTGGAGTTGAAGAAGGACGAGTTACTGAAGAAGGTTGAGGAAGGTAACAAGACGGTTTTTGCTTTGAATGAGAGAACCATGAAGCCTAGTAATGGAGTCAGAGACACAAATGGTGGTGACCAAAAGGGTTCCTTGGAAGCTGAGTATCAGTGGCCAGTGGTTGCTGCTGGATCAGTTGGAGCTGCTGGTTTGGTTGCAGCGACCTTTTTCGTCTGCTATTCTAAGCTAAGGTGATTTTGATGAATATGTTAGTGAAAGAATAACTGATGACCAAGTTCTTAAGATTGATATCTGGGATGGAATTATATAGGTTGGCTACAAATTTGTTTTGGGTTTGGATTTGAGTTTGTGATGTTTGTTGGTTGTTGGCTATCATACTTTTGTTGATGAGATCAGCATTTGGTAACTGTTCTTTATCACTTCTACTCTGTCTTAAGATTGATTTCAGGAATGGATTTACACAGGTTTGCCACAAATTTCTTTGGGTTTGGATTTGAGTTTGTTATGTTTGTTGGTAGTTTGGCTAGCATGGTTTTGTGAATGGGAACAGATAAAAACTTCACCTTATAATATGCCACAAAATGCATTTCGGAACCGTTCGTCATCACTTCTTCTTGTCTTCTATTTACTGGATTTTAAGAGAAACATGATTCAAACAGAATTGCTTGGCCAGTATAGTTCTTTATCCTAAGTCCACGAGTACTAACTTTACATTAGAACCGTTTTAAAATTGCTTCTTGGAAGAGCATATCAAGGGACCGTTTTTGGATTCAGATACTTCAAAATCTGCAACACGCATAGTGGATGGAGATGCCATGAAATGAATGTGTTGAAAGGTGACCATTTTAAGACAAGAGGGACACATGAGCAAAACATACAATTTGACTTGTCAATTTGTTAAGGTTAATTTGACTAGTGTCCGTTTATATTTTTGGAAATCAAAGCGTGTGGAAGGAAAAGAGTCATCATATTTTTCTAAAACAGCTCCAAGAAATCTGGAAATTCTCGATAAACAACTTACAACTACATTTTAGGGTCAATAAAAGTAAAACAACAATATTTATTATAAAGAAGGCTGAGATGCAGACCCCATCGATGGCTGCCTCCACTACTTCCTACTACCCAATCCCCAAAAGCTTCCTTCTTTCTCCTCCTCGTCACAAACGAAACCCTAATCTCATCTCCTGCTCCACCAAACCCATTTGCTCTCCTCCTCCTCCTTCGTCTTCTTCTTCGTCTCCTCTGCAAACGACGACAACCCATCGAAGCCAAAAGCAGAATCTGCGTCTACCCACGTTTGAAGATTCGTTTCTTCTTTACCAATTTAGCTCTCCCACCGAAGACCCAGGATTCTCTAACCGGATCCCGGAACAATTCGACGGAGAGCCACGCGAATTGGTGTTGCCGAGAGTAGAAGACAACAACAAAGGGTTGGCAATTTCGTCGAACATGTGGTGGGCAGATCTGAAAGCGGCTCTTGGGCAACGAATCAATATTGAGGGTATCGTTTCTTCGGTCTCCGTTGTTGTTAAAGATCGTCAATTTGTTCTTCCGCATGTTTCTGTGAAAGATTTAAGATACATTGATTGGGAAGTGCTGAAGAGAAAGGGCTTCAAAGGTGTAGTGTTTGATAAAGATAACACTCTTACGGCTCCTTATTCTCTAGCGATTTGGCCACCATTACGTCCTTCCATTGAGCGGTGTAAAGCCGTTTTTGGCCATGACATCGCCGTGTTTAGCAATTCCGCTGGTAACATTTGGATAAAGTTTTGAATTTTTTTTGTTTGTTTGTCTGGTTTTTGTTGGAGTTTAAGCTAACATCTTTTGTTTACTTTCGGGTTTGGTGAAATACTATCAGGGCTCACGGAATACGATCATGATGATTCGAAAGCTAAAGCATTGGAGGCTGAAATAGGAATTAGAGTGTTGAGGCATAGTAAGTGACTTGTTCTGATCTACTGTGGTTACCTTGGATGTTTTAGCATTGTAACTGATAAGGATTGTTTTTGAATCATGATTTTAGGAGTGAAGAAGCCTGCAGGAACTGCTGAAGAAGTTGAGAAACACTTTGGTTGCACATCTTCAGAGCTAATCATGGTAATTTCATGATGAGTGTTAGGGATTAAACTGGTAATTTGATTTTTGGTAGATAAGATCTTTATGTGTTTAAGTGTTTGTGGGCAGGTGGGTGATCGACCTTTCACAGATATCGTTTACGGGAACAGAAACGGATTTCTAACCGTATTAACCGAGCCTTTGAGTCGAGCTGAGGAGCCTTTCATTGTTAGACAGGTTGGTTTTTATCTCCTCTTCCTTAACTGTACACTTTGGTTTACTGATTCAGGGGAAGTAAGCACATAACTATTTTCTGCATCTCACTTTTAGCTTTCCAAAAATGTTGTACAATATAGCTGAATGGGGTTATTTCATTTTTTTTGTTGCAGGTGAGGAGATTAGAGTTGGCCTTGTTGAAACGTTGGTTGAGAAAAGGTTTGAAGCCTGTGGATCATAGTTTGGTATCAGATATAACACAGTTTGTTAAAGTTCCATCAGATTTGTAAGAAGGATTCTCATTTTGCTATTGCAACAACAACTTTGTTCCTTGTTTTTTTTTTGTAATTGAAATTTTGAGTTTGGGTTTTGGCCAAATGCATCATGATAAAAAATGCCATTTTTGATATTGTACTTGTATTTTTATACCCGCAAGATCTTCATATCAGGGGTCTTCATAGTTAAAAGAACATTTACGCAAAGAGGTATGGAATCAAAAAAATGTGATGTTTCGGAAAAAAGTTGTATATCTTTTGCGATGAAAACGGTTAAGTCTTCCTATATTGAGCTTAAGATGATTGGTATGTTGTAGCTTATTAGCCACGTCATTCGAAAAAAAAAGGTAAAGACGTCACAAAGAACAACTCAGCAAATTTGTGGCGAAGAATCAATTGAAGTAAGCCATCGATAGTAAATTACTATAAACATTCGGAGAAAAAGAATAAGAAAGTTCAATGGTTTTGCAATTGGTTTGGTTTTTTGAACGGTTTTCAAGCCAATTAAACAAAAGAACCGGAATGAATTTCCATGGGACCTTTGACAAAACTTTGAGCAAGTTTTGTTTTGTCAGAGAATTCTTCCTTTTGCAGTCCACTTCTCAGAGAAGTAAAAGTAATCAGTCACAAGGAGTTCGACGTTGCAACTCGATAACTTGTTGTATTCTTCCATCATCTGCATGATACATTTAGACACTTCAGGGAATCTGAGCTCTGTAGGATCATTCTCTTCAACATAGATGTTCATCGCCTTCAGACACAGAAAATAGTCCAAGAAATGCTTCATCATTGTCATCTCTTTCATTGTTCCTCTAAACCCTCGAATCTCTAACATTTTTACTGGACAAGATGTCAGCGAACGACCTTTGTCCTCCCTAGAAATGCAGTCACAAGCATCCCCACATTTATCTGTGACATTGTGCAAGACACCCTGAAAGCATAAAGAAGACAATAAGAGATTCAAAGTATGAGCTCAATCTTTGTACATGTTTGGAAAATGAGTTGCTTTTATACCTCAATGACTAGAGTTTCTAAATGTGGACAGTTCCTTAGAAGAACTGGGATTGCCTGCCAACCTCGTTCCTTGCCACTCTTAATAGCTAATGATTTGAGGTTTTTGAACACCGGCATCGATTCACAATATAGAGAAAGCACCTGAAAATAAGAAAAAAAAAACTCAACTAAATAATTTGCAATTACATGTTTCAAAACTAGACCAGTTATGCTCCAGGAGTTGAGACAAAATCATGTTTTATTTCCTCGAGACCAGTTGAATAAAAATATTCCAAGAGAGATTGAAAACTGACCTTGAGAGTATCAGGAGACAAGTAAAGATTTGGAACATTTTGTAAGCCAAGAAAGAGTTTCCACACATTGCTATATCTGAGAGCAACGTTTTGGTCGAACCAATGATCATCATCTGGTTCTCTAGCTCCCGGGAGTTGTAGCATGAAGATGATTCGAGCATCAAATAAGTTTTTCATATTAACTAGTGGGTAATCCTGCGGAACACAACCATAGTACTTAAAGTAAACGAGACTCGGTGTATCAAATGATAAATTGCTAAAACAATAAATGTCATATATGGTTAGGGTCTTGAGGCTTGGACTTGATACGATCACATCCTCATCTTTCCAGATTACATCAACCAGGGCTAATTCCTCAAGTGCAGGCAAAGCAAGAAGAAGAATGTCAAAGTTATCAACCCGAGCTGAGTCAAGAGAGAGAGAGTTTTAAGCATCGGTAAGAAAACGGTCCCAGCCACCCAACCAATATCAATTCCACCGTCTATTTTCAGGCTAACTAGTGTGCTGCTCTGGAGACATTTTGGAGACAGCCGATAGTTATCATCACTCTCACAATCCAAGATGATTAATAGATCAAGGTCCGTAACACCACGCGCCAACACATTACTTATCCAAGCATCCACACGAACTGAATCAACCTCGGTTAAACACTTGAGGGAGCATTTCTTAATGGGATAATTACCCTGCAAAGCCAGTATTCTATCCACAAAATCCATGAAGCTCTGTATAATTTCGGGCCTATCCCGCTTACCCTCTTCTGGATGGAGAAACACAGTGTCATCAATGTAAAGATTAGGAACAAATGCAATGAGATTGCGCCACCTCTTGGAGAGAATAGAAGTCAAAGCAGCCTCCTTTGTGGTAAGGAAGGACAATATGTGACAAAGAAGCTCGTTTGGTAGACTGCTAACACCATCCATCTTCTCTGCACGAAACAAGAGGTAATAATATATTGTTAAGTAGACAAAATCTCAAGGCTTTTTATTAAAACATCATGGATACATAAATAACAAACAGTTCCAATGTGCAGGATCAACAAACAGAGGAATGTTAATGTTTGACAGTAAGGTAAAAATGGAGTAACTGGAGAGGTTAATTCAAACATGGATTTGTAACTATGCAAATTAGACCACAACAAAAAGGACCCACAAAGGAGAATATAATTAGTAGAAGCAGTAGAAAAGAGTAAACTTCACCACCTACCTTAAGACCCAAAATTAAGCGATTTCAATGAATGCGTCCAGTGAGAAGAGATAGAGAGAGAGAGAGAGAGAGAGAGAGTGGGAGTGATTAGTAGCTGACTTCTATGGCCTTACAAGCGAAGATATGAAGAAATGCAAAATACCCAGCGAGAGGCAGAGAGAAAGTCCCAGACTTATAGTTCGACAAAGGCATCGGAGAAGCCGTAAAATTGAAAGCAGCAGACTCGGAGAATCTAGTGTAAGTTTTGGTTCTGTTTTATCCGGTTTTCTAAATATCATCGGTTTAATTCGGTAAAACAAAGCAGGATTGCTTGACTTTGGGCTGATAACGTAATTCAGGCCCAAATAGAAGCCCAGTGGGCAAATTGGTGATGATGCCTGAAAATCATGTTCTTCTTCTTAAACGTTAAGTGTTTAAAATTGAGAATCAACTTCCATGAAACCGAAACCAGAGTCATGGTCGATAACTGAGCTTAGTCCAACAATGCTTATATCTGCTCTGCTTCATCTATGATCTTCAATTAGCGTTTTATAATCCATTTTCTATAGATGATACCCACAAGCATCTTCTAATTCATCAGCAGTTCCCTTTTGTTAACATACATAGAAATAAAGATTTCGTGAAGAACACGAAACAGATCTAGAAACAGGGGAAAAGGGACTTTGTCCTTGATCGTTAACGCAGGGCTTATCCTCAAACCAAAAAACAATTATAGACAATATGATACATACGTTGGGAAAAAAAAACACTTTTGTACACAAGACAAACATTACAAAATGGTCAGACAAAGTAGATATGATAATGCAAAAACGCCTTGTCACGTTGCTTCATTGACGTTCGATCTGAATAGTCACGTGACTAATGTTGTGTTCCCTCTTAATGTAATCGATAATCTTGTCCAAAACCATATCTGCCTCTGCCTCAGGTCTGATTTTAACATGACATGCCAACAAAAGTTTGCCGACAGTAATCGCCCAAATGTGAAGCTCATGAACAGCCACCACTTCTTCAATTTCACACACTCCCTTTTCAAGCATTGTCGGGTCAATCTCTCGTGGTGTTGACTCCATTAAAACCTCTAGAATGTTCCTAAGCATCCCAATTGTTGTCCCTAACACAATCACAGAGAAAACCAATGTGCATATCAAATCAAGGATCTTCCACTCCGGCTTATACCATATGATTGCTCCTCCTATCATCACTCCTACGCTCTGTATCGAATCTCCCAGCACGTGAAGATAAGCCCCTTGAATATTTACATTACGCTGCTTCTTTTGCTCGATTAAGACATCAGATAGTTGTGATTCATCATGACCAGAGTCATGATGATGCTCGGTTGCGGCTATTCCATGGCCATGATCATGACTATGACCGTGACCATTGTCATGACTATGACCATGACCATGACCATGGTCATGACCTAACAGAATAGCCATTGCAATGTTCACAAGTAAGCCAACTGCAGAGACAGCAAACATAAGAGATCCCTCCACTTCACCACTACCGTTGTTAAGTCTAACAATGGCTTCATAAACCAAGATACCAGCAAGAAGCCAAATCATTTGAATGGAGACAAGAGCACCAAGAATCTCTATTCTGAAAAACCCATAAGATTGCTGAGGGTTTGCCTTCCATCCCGAAGCCCAGAGCGAGAACAAAGATATTGCAAAGGCTGCAACATCAGATAACAGATGAGCTGCATCTGTGAGAATCGCAAGACTGTTGGCCTTGATTCCTCCAACGACTTCTACAACTATGAAAATGGCACAGAGAAGAACAGCTATTAATAGCTTTCTCATTGATGCTGCACGCTCTTGAGCTTCTATTGAACTGGTCTTGGCATCTGAGAATCCGCAAGGCGCTTCTCCACATGTCTTCTTGATGCCCACCAAGCTTGTTTCTCCTGATGAAACTTCCCCACAAATCTGAACCATGTGGTCATGCTCATGAATATGGTCTTTCATCTGAAAAAAAAAACAACTCCTTGCAATTAAAAACGCATCAAAAGAGAGAAATAAGGACGCAAGACAGGAGGAAGAAAGACGATATAGTGTTTGTCTAGAGACAAACAAGTAAGATACCTTTTTTGTAAGAGAGAGATCGAGATGTAATTTGGGTGTCACCATACCATTCTGGCAAACTCTTTATATATAAAACCTCAAAACCAAAAGTTATACGCAATATTGGAAAACTGAGAGAGAACAAAAAGAAATAGAGAAAGTCATGATACATGCCTCCCATCTAGTCTCTTTCTCAAAACTATATAGTATCATATATTATATATTACATTGGTAATCCATCTGAGACACGAAATGACTATTGACTATCAAACCTTTCTTTATTTTAAGACTATCTATTAGACTTTTAATTGAACTGTTCTTCATTAGCCGATCTGCAAATCATTTTTTTTGGTTTGACTTTTTCAATTTCCGAAGATTATCAGGGCACATAAAACATGTAGTCCTATCAAAGCACATATACAAAGCGGTATCAGAAATTTTAATAACAGATAAAAGAAGACATACCTTGGTTCTTGAAAGCATTATGCTTTTGATTTTTCGTTGACCAGCCACTTATTTAACTACCAAATCCTTTCGCTACCTGCAGAATGAATGAAGAAAGTAGAAACAAAGATTTGTATATCATAAGATGTCTTAACAAGAGGATTTCTAGCTTTGGCTATCTTGCTTTAGAGTAGGTTATTATCCCACAAAATCCCTCAATATGGACAGCAGCTTACAAGAGATTGCAATATCATCCAACATTCTTAAATTAAGAGTTCTTACAGATTCCAAAACCACAACAGACTTAGCGGTCTTAGTTAACTACAAATGAGAATCAAAAAGCAGCTGACCTTACGAAACTCTGCTGAATTTAAACGGAGAGTTTAGTTACACTAACCAAAATTCTATTCTTAACTCTAAATCACAGCAACCAGAGTGACCATGATCTTTTCAGACTCAAATCGTAAGTAAATCGACTGTTTAGGCATGTTCCATTGGAGTCAAATAGATTGTCCTGTGCAATACATCTTACAGCTTTCAAAGAATGATCTTGTTACATGAAAATCTGACAGCCAATTAGCTCATATGCGATTCAAACCAGCTGAATATTTGATCAGACTGCAAGCTCGTCATCTCATGATATGCATATGCAAGATTCAGTTCTTCCTCAACAGGAGTAATCAAACTTTGCTCCAGTGATATTTTGTAGCCACTAAGAGCTTGTTTCCACGGTGTTCTCCGTCCATCACGTTTCATGTATCCCTTCTCATCAACAAATCCCTTGTCTCGAAACAACTTAAATAGTTTGGCCGAGACATCTGAATCAAGACCTGGAATCCTATCTGCCAAGAAATCCGGAGAAATCGGCAAATCCAAGCATTCAATCTCTGCAGCATCAATACCTTCCATTCTAAGACCTTCTAAGAACTCTCTAATCTTTTGTTGTCTATACACATCTTTAGGCATGTGCACAAACAGAGTAGGCGGATACTGTTTACTGATACTAATTTGATCAAAGACTCCTTCAGCAATCATAAGCACAATGCTACTAAACTGCATTTCTGTTGCAAGAGCCGAGACAAAGTAGCCACCAGATGAAGCCCCTAACGCAACAAGCGGAAGTCTTTCGAGCTTATGCTTCTCGACCCACGATTTTATTATACTTCCAACAATCGTTTTTTCCTTCCCAAATGTCCAGCATGTTCCAGTGCTAGATACAGTTAAAACAGCAAACTTTCGAGCTAGGGCAAATCGCATAAGAATCCTCTCCTCTGGTAGGCCAGTACATTGAGGACAATCTGAAGATTTGTCCCAAAAGTCTGAAGCTTTCCTGTGGCAACCATGAGCTATAAACAGAACTGCTTTTGGTGAATTTGGTATCGTCCATATCAATTGAGTCTCGTTCTGAATCTCTAATGTTGGCTGAGATTGCAATTCGGGCTTGACATTGTTAGAGATCTGTTTCGGTAGTTGCATTTTCGTGCTCTGATTCTTGCCACTGAAACAAAATAACAGAACCACCACCAGGAAGATCCCAACAACGAAAACAAGTCCGAATTGATGGATTCGAGATCCATGCGAAGATTTCCATTTGTCAGTACGCTTCAACATCACTGCAAAGATCAAGTTAAATCTCAGGATCAAACGGAACTCTGAGAACAATTCTAAGTTGTAATTATCACATTGTCGGAGAATCAAATTCGTATATCAACCAAATTCTACAGAAATTTCACTAATGAATCAGATCAAGCATTGCCCACAACGAATCACAGGGACTAAGACTAACAGTCAACACTTACCGGATGAGACAAGAGGAATTTGTAAAACCTTTATTCCGACCGGCGAGTGGTTTACCCGTAAGTAACCCGTAAGGTTCCGAGAGAACTCACGTTGCTTTGAACGACGACTTTAAACTTTGTTCCGTTTGCTCACGATTGTGAATAATAACATTCAACTCCCAACCGTTTTTTCTTTTATTATTCTGGTGAAAAGCGCTCCGTTTTGCATTTATAACTCGCAGTTCCTGCCGTTTTAAACCAAGGAAATAATTTAAAGTTATCATCTCTGTTGCATAAAGTTTGATGTTTTAAGTTTTGCACATAAATTAAGAAAAAAGTAACTTTTTGTACTTTTTAATTATTATTTTGTTAGTTTAATAATATTATTGTTATCTCTCTCCTTTCACTATTGGCCACAAACAAAATTAATAATCATACTTTTACAAAACATTAATTTTTATGGAACAAGTAAACATCAAATAACTTGGTACAAAGGGAGTATTACAATTGGTACAGACACGTAAACCGTGACTTCAATGATCCAGTGACACTATATAAAATACGTTTTTGCATTTCTGTAGGTTACAAATATTAAATTAGTTACCCTATACATACTCTTAATAATTCATTCAAGAGCATACAATCTCAAAATTGATAAGACTAACTAAACAAAAAAAAAAGGGAATATTCAAATCAAGGCTGAGATTGTTAGGAGTTTAATGAGTACAGTATGTACCACGATTGAGAAGAGAAAACCTTGGGGTAGAACTAGAATATCTCTAAGACCAAAGTATGGAGAAAGAATTTGACTTAAAAGCTTTAAACGACTTTCTTAGGTACGTAAGAGTATGGGGGAAAAAGGTTGTGACGCTGTAAAGTTTTAAGGTAAGGTTTTGAAACCGTTTTTTTTTATTTAACATTGCATGAAAAACTGATGTAATCAACTTGTGTAAGGAACATTGACAATTGCACTACCAATACATGCAGAAACGACAAAACGCTTGTTGTCTTCGAAATTACTATTAAATTGTACAACTTTCTACATTCAAACATATGATTTATGTTATCCACAGCTGACAATGTTTTTGTATTTATTGATTTTTACGGACTTTTGATCTATCTATGCCAGACTAAATAACACATATTTGCTTCATAATGTAGAAAATTTCCCAATATCGATAAATATCAGTAGCACTCATCCAATATAGTAGCATATCATCAGTGACCTTCCTTCCACACTTCCCATAATTATGATATGGCTTATTCGTCTCCAACCATTCACCAGCATGATGAACAAAAACACAAAATAATCAAGGTAATGTTTAAATGTCATACATTTCACACCTAGGCACAATAGCACGATAACTAACAGTAACACTCGTAAATTCTACGAGTGCTTATAAAATAAGCAGTGTAGGTGTTGTTTACTTTTTTAACTAGGGTCTGTTAGAGTTATTTTTTTGTCGGCAAACTTCTTTTCTCACTAGCTGAAGAATAATATCTTCCAAAAAAGTAGAGTACAACTACAAACTATTATAATGACGACGAGGACACGCTATAAGTTACAGAGAAAGACTTGAGACCAATAAGTTTGTGGAAGTGGTACATTGATTGCTACTAAGATTAATTGATTAATTATAGTTAAAATCCCAAAAACTTGGTTAACTACCAACTCCATAGCCATAAGAGAGCAATTAATGGACGGTGATCTCCAGGAATAACGCACCATTAATTCTCCATGTGGGCTCCCACACTGGAACCCTCCCCCTGCTAATGTGTCGGTGTGACTCCACAAAATACAAATCCTCGTAGAGAAGGACACTCCTGTAATTGTCTGCATCATTCATTACTCTTTCCATTTACCAGTAAAATATTTATTTTAGTTATCGTAAAGTTTTCCATAATTCGTTTTACCCTATTAACTACACATGATTAATTTATACATCTATACATACATACACAAAACATTTATAGACTATGTGCTAAATTCCCGCGGAGATGAACGCGGCATTGGTTTTGGCTTTTTTAAAAGAATACTAATTATTTTCACAAACTCGTGACTATTATGATAGGAATAATATTGGTGAAATATTATCTTTTACAAAAATGCATTTATTTTGGTAAGCATATGTCCGCTTGGCTTCTTTAGAAAAATTCATTCCTCTTTGAATGTTGTTTTTTATTCCCGTCGTACAGATCAAAAACCAAACAGTCCCTCTCGACCTACTGGATTCGCGTTTTGCTTTTGATCACATCTTCGTCATTGAGCTTCTTCTTCTTCTCGATCCCTGTTGGTTTTGGTTGTTGTTTTTGATGAACTGATAGTGGAGATCAGAGATCTGGAAAACAGAGCCGTGTGTTACTGTTTTGGATTGATGGAACTGAAGAAACGTTGTGAGAAAGTTAGGGAAACTGTGAAGAAATGAAGTTTTACATATCAGCGACGGGGATTAAGAAGGTTACGATATCAAATCCCGGCGTCGGAATCGGTAAAGGAAGCGGAGGATGTGCGGCTGCAGCGGCGGCGTTAGCAGCGCGGAGATTCTCTAGTCGCACGTTGTTACTGTTGCTGCTGCTGCTCGCTATCGTCCTCCCTTTTATCTTCGTCAGGTTCGCGTTTCTCGTCCTCGAATCTGCCTCCGTTTGCGATTCACCACTCGGTATAGTAAAACACTCATTCTTCATAGTATTAGATTCCATATAAATTTTGATTAATCGTTTCTTACTTTAGTATCTTCTTGGTAATTAATTTGCAAATCTACCTATTTTCTGGATATGAATGATTCAGATAGCTTCAAAGTGTGAATTCAGTTAATGATTATTGATATGGATAAATCTTCTTCGTTCGTATTGAATGCTATGTGCTTGTCATCTTTAATTTTTTGTTCTTCTTTGTATTTATTTATTTTCGTATGATTCGTAGATTTAATAACACTATTTTTTTCATTTGACTCTGTATTCACAGATTGCATGGGACTCAGACTTTTCCGTGGGGGCGACACATCTCTGGTAAGCTTTTATTATATTTACTCTCTAATACTAATGAATAGTACATTTTCAAGTCAAGTGTATTAAAAGTTTTAATTTAAAACGTCTTTCTTCACTGTTATTTGATGTCGGCAAATGTTATATACCTAGGTACTTTAATTTAAGATATTTTCATTTCATGATTTTGGTTTAGTTGTAATCATTAACTTTAAAATCAATGGGAAACAGGAAAAAATCTCAACACTTGCACATAGTGCTGCTATTAAAGGGAAGAAAGATATGATTGTTGTATGGGAACCCAAAAAAAAAAA
>Ga0041059_1002319_pt1 | contig 14361 bp, 10 predicted proteins | sample AraColnosormetaG_FD_56232 | JGI IMG/M metagenome (GOLD analysis project Ga0041059, IMG submission 56232) | Arabidopsis roots microbial communities from North Carolina, USA - Col MF nosort | ecosystem: Host-associated > Plants > Roots > Unclassified | place: USA: North Carolina | collected...
TTGGTGGATTTGGGTAAAAGTGCATTCGGGTCATATGGTACATTCTCCTATTAAATAAATATGGTGCACTCCTATGTTATTAGCTAAAATGTTTAGATTATAATTCAGAGTTATATCATAAGTAAAATCAATATTAATAAAATAAATGGCTTTTTGGCAAGACGGATTTGGAGGGACGGGTTTTTGAATCAACATTAATAAAAAGTAAAATATAATTAATCTACCGTTTCAATACAGGTTAAATCTTTGATTTATTATTTTTAATAAAAAATAATATATATAAATACTTAATAATAATTATAAACTGTAAAAATATAAAAATTTTATAAAAATAAAATTTGCAAGTTTTAATATATATTACTTTTAAAAAATAAATCATCCCGCGGTATACCGCGGGTTAAAATCTAGTTAACTTATATTTCTACAGCAAATTCACTACATCAATCTGCAGTTATACCACATAACTTTTGCTGCAAGTTACATAAAATTTTAACATATACTGCAACTCAATTTTGATAACTCGTGTTACCAGTTGGAGCAAGTCATGTAACTCTTTTTCCATCCACCTCTCTGTCTTCTCTCCCACATAGTCACTAAAACATTAAAGACCAAACAGACTTGAATCTTTTGATAAAACAAATGTGTAACAGTAAAGTCCAAATTGCATCTTTATCGACATATGATACGACACCAAATATGGTTACATTGTTTTATATGGAAAGAGTAGACGGGGAAAATTAGCAGTCCTCGTTTTTTTTGTCTTTTTTTTTTTTTAATGATTAGGAAGTTTTGGGTCATAAGCCCGTACATCCTCGTAGGAGAAGGTAGTAGTCTCCTTTGAAGAGTAGACATGCATCTTAATACAAATCGAGCTAGTGAACTACAAAATCTTTGTATTTTTGGTAACCAAAAGATTTAACTATTAGGCTACTTCGTCGTTGGATAGAAACTTTGATCATGATCTCATATTCACATGCATAGGTCACGTTAACCAAAACGGGTCGAAGTTTTTTAACACAAGTCACTTGTCTTTATTTCAGCATTGATAAAGTAATTTAAATAAAGAGTTGTCAACAAGAAACTGTACTTGTATAACAATCACAAAAGGAGTCCATAAACGCAAACAAAAGAAGAGAAATCACAAAACACAAAAATAAAAATAAAAAGTATATGAAATGTGCACAGCGAGACCGTACTGTGTCTTCTTTGAGGTTTTATGAACATGGACTTAGCTGAATTGGCACACACCAATCACAGGATGTTGCATTCTTGTTTCTTCTCTGCCTGCTTCTCTTCAGCTCTTTTACGATGAGCATCATTTCCTATTATTGAAATTTCCATAAAGTCTTTCATCATATTCATTTGTCTCTCATTCGCCGCTGCTGTTTCTTTAAATATCCTCTCCATCTAAAAGAAGACAAAAACACATATTTAAGGACTAAGGATAGTTTCCACCGGGATAATTAGGAAATTGTAAGGTATATAGAGTTGGCAAAAAAATATATATTTACCATCAATGCCATCATGTTCATGTTTTGGCTATACGACATGTCTAACTGCTTCTTCAACGCTGCTTTCTCTTCGTCTGCAATGTTTTTTTCTTCAATTTCCTTCTCTTCCCTTTTAACCCTTGCAGCCTCTTCCTGACAAACCGTAATTTATGAAGCATTAACAAGTTTTCTATTGGCCAAAGACAAGAGAGTGATGATTTATATGGGAAGCATCAATCAAATCAACTATAGTTCCACCTGTATCCTACGGTGCATCGTGTCCGTAAAGGGATTCCCACCAGTTTCCTTTTCAATCGCTGCGACATGGACCAGAAGCTGCTGGACTTGCTTAGCCTTCACACCTTCATCTTTCGTTCGGTTATCAAATACAACCCTTCTGCCTCCACATAGTCTGAGAACATTCTGAAATTGAACAATCCAATCCAAAAACATAAATTAATGAGAGACAGGAGGAACCATTGGACAAATAATCAAACTCATACCTTTAGAAATTCAGGGCAACCATTGGACAAATAATCTTCTAAAGTCATATTTCGATCTTCCAACATATCACCACAAGTGAATACAACGATCAAATAGTCAACGATTTTACCCCCGAACAACATCTGTAACGTACAAAGTGCGTTTTCTTCCTCTTGTGAAATCCGAGTCGACAAGGATAGAACTAACACCACAGCATGTAGCCCTTCTCTAGCAAGAATAAGGCAGTTGACGATTTCCTTACTAATAAACTCAGCGGACACGGCCAGGTCGAAGAGACCTGCATCAAACAAACCATAGTAAACCTTGACTTTAATGCTTATGTTCATTATAAGCATGCTAGTTGTAGTGACATTAAATTCGAATTGATTCATAGTTCCGAAAAATTACTCTAAATTACTAAAAGAAAAAAGAAAATGTTACAAAACTTACACTTTTTAGAGGAAATTACCATCAAATTCTTAGGTCAAGAAAAAAAAACTCAAGCAAAGTATTGTTTGCTTTTTATGTCAAAGGAACTCTAACTACTCAAAAGTTACAAAATTATTGTCCAAAAATATTTATTTATTTATTATCTTTCACAAATAGGTACCACGTTAAATTTACTATTTTTATTTTATATATATATATATTTTTATTTTTTTATTTTTTGACATCTTTGGATGAATAAGGCCCGATCTATAGTCAATCCCTACAAAGCGAGGTAACACGATTTAGTGGAATCGAACTGTGGAGAAATAATTTATTATAGAATACATTTATTAAATATTCTAAATTTTTTGGCTATCCTGAAAATATAAAATCTAAGAAAGGTTATCACTCTGTACAAAATGTTACATTTGCAAATTTATTACGTGGTGTTACCTTTTCAGTTTTCAATTTCTCAACGGTCTTAATTTCTGTGAAACCTAAATATATATATTATCTTTTTGGTATGCGTTTGAACTGCGGTAAATCCTCTATAAATGAAGCATGATATTTAATTAATTTATAGTGATATTAATTTATATGTAAATTAATATTTTATTGTTAAAATTGTTTACAAAATATAAAATATGATCTAAAAAAACTAATGTTTTGGATGTTGTAAATTTTATAGTTTTAGAAATTAAACATTTATTAGTTGGAAAAAACAGTTTTTGTTTACAATGAATAATAAAAATTGTAGAATTCATATATACAAACGATATGCATAAAATGAAATTTATAAATAGTGACATCCATTGTTGTATTTGAAAAACCTATTACGAATATTAAAAAAATATATGCATATTCAAATTTTGAAAACGTACAGAAAAGTTTTGCTGTTTTTATAAAAATACTAAAAACATTATATAAATATATATACACAAATATATATATATATATATGATTATTAATCTATGATATTTTTGGGACCATATTTTTATATAAAAATTTAAAACAAATTATTATTTTATTAGCTTATCGATTTTGGTTAATTTTTACACTGATTAAACACTTGACCAGCAAAATTTATTTATTTATCGTGTATATTAATTTATCTAGTATTAATTTATAGAGGTTTGACTGCAGTTAATCGACAAAGAGCTTTTGCAACCTCATGTCAACATGGTTTCAGGTTTTCCAGAGTTCTTTTGTTTCCCTGTAACGATAAGATTCTAAGTTTCCGAGAGATCAGGAAAGAAATCTAAACTATTGCCGGTAAAGCTATGCTATTTGTAAAACCACTTTTGCTAGGAATATCCATATGGGATATGAGAGATGACATATACTAGCATATAAAAGGATATGAATGAATTCACTTATTATCAATTAGTTTTGTGTTGAAAGCCAATAAAATTTAACACCTATTTGAAATCGACCGGCTCCCAAATTAGTACGGCCAAGCTAACCTAAAATCGACCCTATATTAGAATTCAGACTACAAAAGCCACCATTTTGAAAAGACATCAATTAGTTTTAAAGTATAATTTATCAGAAAATATAATTAAAATCATTAAAGAGACAAAGCTAAGAGAAAATGTGTGAAGTAAGATACTAAATCAACCATAGTTAAGAGGATCAAAAATAACGAAATAGATGTTTTTTTTTTTCATTCTATAGTGTAGTATTTATTATTTGTGTAGGTATAATCACAAGACTCATGTGATCAAGTAAGCAATAAATTCCATTCGATGTTTCAAGTGGTCTCATACCAGGAGTGTCAATCACATTGATTATGGGGCCATCCGGTGTCACAGCTCTAAATGTCTTACATCTTGTGGTAACACCAACAGCTTGATATTTTGACTCGAAAACCTTTCTTCCGATGATGGAATTTCCAGTGGCGCTTTTTCCATTCCCAGTACGGCCTACCAGAACTACGTTTTTGACGGGCTCTGACGCTGAAGGCAACTCCCAACGGTCAACGTTTTTGACGGGCTCTGACGCTGAAGGCAACTCCCAACGGTCAGTTGTGTTCTGATCTTCAGCCATCTGAAAAAGAAAAAACAAATTTTGTATTAGTAAAATATTTTAATTCCCTACAAAATATAGAAGAGTAGAGCTATTTCATATCACAAGTTTTGGTGATGCTTGTAATTGTGTTTAGAAATCGTGAAAATTTTGAGCCTTGGTTGGAGCTAATAATCCATACTTACAGCTAATTATCCTTTTGACATACGGAGACAGTTGAGAAAACTTCCGTTCATTACAAGAGATCAAGTTGAAGATTGTTTAAGAGAGAAGACATACAACTAATGGAAAGATATATTGAAAACTATAAGTAGCACACAACGGAAACTCATATTTTTCTTACCAAACAGATCAAGTTGAGCCCACAAACAGAAGGACAAAACTGAGAATAAATGGACAAGATAATACATGATCTTATATAAGTTTAAATAGGAGATGGCTTGCCAAATAATATGTGCAACAAACGCAAATTGATATTTAGTAGATTTCAGTGGAAACTACATTTATTTTATTTCTTAGCCATTTGAGTTTGTTATGATATTGTAATAGTGTAATTTGCTTGTTATTATATAATATAAGACAACGGAAACGGTAAACGAATAAGAAAGGACAGGACGAGTTTGGTTTCAAGTACATTTGTATTTGAGCTAGCTATCTTTTTTGATTAATCGTGCTAGCTACCTTGTCCTGCGGCTGAAGAAGTAACGCGAGAACCTTTTTTTTGTTTTGTAAAAATTATATTATATCATTTGATTAGTCTAAGTTAAATGTCAACTCTACAACGTCCCTGCAAAACATCAAGGAAAAATTAGTAGAATAAATAAAACCAAAAAACAAATAGTAGAATAGTCTTAAATTAGAGTGAATTTGTGAACTAATACCTTTTCAAGAAATTGTAAACTTAAGTCTTTTAAACTAAAATCCTATTGTTTTATGAATATTATTTAATAATTTAGAGAGATAAAGTTCAAAAATTCATGAGTAAACAAAAACATGTGGATGGTAATGCAAGAATGATTTTATTTTATTTTCCGTTAAGAAATGACACTGAAAACTAATATTAGTATTATACTAATATTTTGTTTTGGGTGATTTTCCGTTACCATATAAGAAACCGACATGTGTCTTTGCCACATATGAAACGATTCAAGAGAGTCATCTGGAATCATCTTCATCATGAATTGGACGGTGTAAGTTCCCATAGAATAGAATCCCGGGAGACAAGAGGATGATGTTTTGAACCGGGCCAGCTATCAACTTAGGCGCAACCTGAGACAAAGCAAGACCAAAAAGGCATTCTGTACCCAACAATTGTGCCAGCCACAAATTTCGCATGTTACTCCACCAAAATATGACGTTCCATCTTGGCGAAGCATGTCAACCATCGATGTTCAGTCCCATCACCACAACCAGTAGCACACGGTTCACAATTATAGCCCTTACACCTATAGGATGACCCGACCCTCTAGTTCGGTACTCTAAATATCAAGAAGTTGAGGAGGAGAGCTTGGTTGCTTGTGGACCAAGAAATGACCAAGTTGTTGGTCTCCAAGACCTAACAAACTCAACACTCTCGACTCTACACCTGAAAATAAAAGGATGTGTGAGACCTCTCGTAGTCCTTTTTGTACGTTCTCTATCTTACTCATTATGATCCCTCTCATGATCCGAGTTACCTCCCAGAGTGTTCTAACACCTTTCTGGGCTATCTTATCTCAGAAAGTATATTTTGATGTTTCATATATCAAAGTAAATCATATCAAAGTATATATATTTAAGTTATGTTAAATCGTCACTAAGTTACCAACGATATACTTTGATATGATTGGTTTCATATATAGTAGCCCCAAAATAGAGCGAGACTAATCGTTAAAAAGTAACATGAAAATAACGTTCAAATATATTCAGTTCTCGACAATAGTCCGCGGAGAAAGTTACCAAGCTCGGATTTGCCACGGGGTACGTTTTGTAGTGATGGTAAGCATGCACATAAGGCATGGTTAATGATTTGTTCCCCCATTCCACATATCATAAATTGTGTATCACAATCTATTCTTCAAGATTATAGTCTTAAATTTACCGCTAACGCAACCTGATGTCAGTTATCATAAAATTAGTGTATGTTGTGTGCTACACAGTAACCTGATTTGACTATAGAATTTATTTATTTTCTTAAACGTGTAACTAATTTTATCTACTTTATAAACTTTAATAATCAGAATTCCACGAATCAGCAAGATTTCTGCTGAGTGAGAAATTGTTTTATAACATGTTAATATTCTATTCTTTTGCCAATTGATCAAAAATCATATGATATGCTAAAAGACTCGGGGGGATATATGTGTTCCCGTCTTTGTGTCGACCGTGTCTAATCATCGGGGATCCATTGATTTCTCCAAATTGAGATGGAAGTCTTTGAACCCACTTACCCACATATTTATGAAGACCTTTTTCCATTATAAACCAAGATAATATTATGCTCTAACATCGATAGAAAGGAGAGTTTATCGCTTGCCTATCTTTATGCCAGATTGGTATAAAGATATTGTAATGGTTTTTTTATCATTCTCTTGTGGAAAACCCTTAATTAATTATCAAACGTGCCAAATTTGAATTCCATAACAACTAATGTTTTGCATATATTCTTCCAAGTTTACCAATGTAAGCCCATTTAAACTGCACCCGAACTCTACCAATATTTTGAAATGACACTTGTAGTTTCGAAGTTTTGATATATATATATATATATATAAGTAGAGCCGATTTAATTGAATTATAATTATTGCAATATACCCCTATCGATCCTTTAATTGTTCATCTAAACTGATCGAACAATAAACCAAAATGTGTATCTCTCTTTGAACTCTTGTGGATCAAAGTGGCTTTCAAATGACAAAACGATCAAGTTACAGCTAGAAAGAAATTTAGGTGAGAATATTTATGTTTTACATAACTGAAATATGTGATCAGACAATAAGTAATCAAGCATGCATGTGCATCAGCTTGCAATGACAGGCAATTCAGACATAAATGATGCCTTAGTTTTTCGGACGAATTTCGACACATTTGACAAAGAGCCCTCTCTTCCAACAGCAAGATTTGGTCTCATACATGGAGAAACTGATCTCTCCAGCATTATCTGGTGATGTCACGAACTCACCGGCTGATATATCTATCCACCGTTTCCCTATATGCTCTTTCAAGCACATGCTTCGCTCTTGTGGCCTTTTCTTACCGTCGGGCAAGGTCAACTTCAGATTCACTGGTATGTTCCATCCAGAAGCTGTATCTTCTAACTTCACGACATACACAACCTCATAGGTTGTCTCTAGTGTCAGTTCTCTCGTGTCAAATTTTCCATTTACATCTAGCCAACAAACTGCTTCTAGCACAGCAGCATCAACGAGTTTTTCGCTTGAAAATAAAACACAATAGAAAATTTAATGTTAGGAACAGCAGTCGCAGAAGCTTAATGCTCATACTAAATAATATCTAGAAGTATAGTTAAATTACAACTTTCCCTCAAATATTACTTTCGGTTTACTCGCTTTTCATTTCTGTTTTATTTTAATCTAAAATAAATATACTTATTTTGCTCAAAATTAAAAATAAATATATTTATTTTACGCAATAAATATATTTATTTTGCGCAAATAAATATACTTGTTTTGCTCAAATTAAAAGTAAATCAAGATCGACTTTCCAATAAATCGACTTTCCAATAAATCAAGATTTTAGTTGATGTATTTTCCTTTCCATTTAATTCAGAAATTTCTATACAGTTTCGTTTCAATCGGTTAAAGAAGATTGGACACTCACACCACTTGTCCCATTATGAAGTTTTTATAGAAGATATAAATCAAACTTATAAGAACTCTATACCTTGATATATCATACCGGAGAGGCAGCCATGACCAATACTCGTCTTTGTCCGACCATGCAATGCTAAGATCCCTTGCGTAGATCATGTGTTTCTGTCCATAAATTATCAGTGTATATTGCATGATACATATATGTAGGAGGCATAATTGATCACATATTTGATACACATGGCCGGTGAAACCTTCCCTAAAATAAAAAGACAATATTGATCCACAAGTAGAACGCTGCGGTAACCTGAACAAAGTATGTACTCACCATCATGATTGATGAACTCAAAAGGCTATCTTTTGTTAGTATTCAGTTGATGAATGAGAAGAATCTGAAGGAGCGTCATTCAAAACTAGTATTCTGAAATTGGTCTATACAAATTAAAAAAGAAATACAATGTAACTTGGTTTGGCAACTTGATCAACAGATTTTAGATTTGACTTTCGTTTGATATATTGTAGTTTTTTGTTGATTGGTTCAAGAAAAAAAAAGTTGTCAAAATTTTCTATAGCTATTCATTTACATTGGACGAATAACTCATTTTCAAACAATTGTACATTTTTGACAAATATTACTAATGATTTTTGGATATCTAGGTTATTTCAGATATTTTTATTAATTTGGTGTTTTTAGTTATAAAATTATAACTAAATATAACTAATACTTTTATATATAATTATATTTCGGGTTTTCAGATATAATATCCGGATTTTAATTTGGTACGTGTAATTCCGGTAGAAATATTTAAAATCTGTTCCGAATTTTATAAATATTCGTTTTGGTTTCGGACCTGGAATTTTTAAATTGGTTTTTCGACTTTGATTTTATGCCGAAACCTAGGTGTGTCTCATATAAAAATAGTTTCTGGATCCGCCACAAATTCTTTCTCGACCCTAGGATACCCTAGGTATTCATCCATCTATCGAGAAACTAGCAATCATCATTACAATTCGTCTCATTTTTTTCTTTTACTTCCATTCTATATACATATATGTCTGAAAACCACTACCCGGAGCCCATTTTTCTTGCAAGCATAAACAATAACCACAAAGACCCAGCATGCTATCTGTACAAACTCGCGACCTAACACGCATACCAACCCAATTCAATGATATATTGTGAACCTATTTGTTAATTCTAGAGTCTTTTAACAGTTCTACCATATAAACCAAGTGATGTCCATAATTTAACTAGTCCAGTTACGTGCATACCAACCGATTGATGCATGATGCATCTCAAAAGACCTTTTCAATTTATTTTTCTGTTATATATGTTTTAATTGGTGTAGAAAACAAACTAATGACTTGTTTATGTGAGTTATTGGACTTCTTCGTATTGACGTATTACAGGAGCAACCCATTGACCATAGTGCGGGAGCGACGGCTGTGGCTAGTGGTGACTAAGAAAAATAACAAATTCATTTGGACTTTTGTTTTAGAAGTAAAATTATACCACATGGTTCTTATATGAATTGTTGGACTACTTCTCTATTTAATATCTCTGTTACTTACTTATTAGATATTACTAGTCAGCACGTACCCTAAGGTTGTGTTGTATTAGTGAATAAACATTGGTTAAATAGTTGTGGTCGAGCTGATTGAGTTTTGTATTGGTCGTCGATGCTAAACACAAAAAGTTCGACTCTGCATGTCATCCACGACACTTGCATTTACGGTTTTTTTAATTAATTGTTAGATTTTCCTACCATTTAAACGAGAAAAATATCATTTAAATCATCAATTTACCATTTCGTTAATTTAAATCATGAATTCTAGACCTGATGATTTAAATTTTTATTTTTATGTGTACTTAATGATTTAAATGCTCAATTTTATGTTGAGTTTTAATTTAATCACAAATTTTTGTTGATTAAACCAATTGAGACACATCGTTAACTGGCTAAATGGAGCAATCAGACGATGTCATCACATAGTTTTTGAAGATGAAGAGGAAACTATGTTGGTGTAGAAGAAAAATTATGTGATGGCTTTGAAGTGCTAGTTATGCGATAACTTAAACCAGTTAACAATGTGATTCAATTGACTTTGTCAACGAGAATTCATGATTAAAATGAAAATCAATATAAAACTAAGGATTTAAATCACCAGGTCTATAGTTCATGGTTTAAACCAGCGAAAACGGTAAACTGATGATTTAAATGATATTTTTCCATATAGAGAAATTAGAGTAGTAAAATAGAGTTAACAACTACTCAAAGAAGATAATTCCCCAACTGCTGAAATATATTAATAGTTAACTTTAAAAGAACAATGAACGATTCTATATAGCTTTTGTATTTATCACGCTTCATAGATAAATTTTCATTTATGATTGGCCAAATCTGATATATTTTGGTTTCATGTGCCTAGATATTAACATGTTCAAAATGATTGCTATGATTCATAACATAGTGAATTTTGCTCTACCCGTGAAAACATGTTTTTCTACGATAAGGAAGGTAAAGAGGCAAAATAGATTAGTAGATATATGAACGAAATTGATTTCCTGAAATCACATAGAGCATGAGATCTAAATTGGATCAGATACATGACTTACCAAAATTATGCTAAAAGAGAAATTATAATCCAATGTTGATTCCTTAAAAAGACAAGCATATACGATACTGATGATACAAAATAAGAATATTTTATTACCAAACAAAATAAATTGGAGATGGAGAAAGAACTGGTTATAGAGAAGAATCTATAGTATGATGATGAGAATACCATTATTGAGATTTTATGTGAACAGTAAGTACTTCATGACCTATTTTGAAAGAGAAGAAGTGGTAGTGGAAGTGAGAAAACCCTTTATGATCTTTTCAGAAAAGCGACTATACTAATACCCAAAATCAGATTAAGATTGTTAAACCCGCTGATGAATGTAATGACTAAAGACATTAATGATTTGATAGAAATGAACCTTAATAAGGACAACACCACCTTTTGGTTTGAATATTCCCAAAACCTAGCTTAAGGGTTTGATGCCTTAAGTCTTATAAGGCATTGATTTTGAGATATTTTACCCACATCTATATTATTAGCTCCCCTTTAGACAACAACCTTCACGGAACTTGCGGCTATTACTTATGCGGTTTCCTTTCTTTTAAGGTATATCCTATTGGGACTCATCCCAATTGGGTCTTTATAAAATCCTCTCCCATGTACTCGTCTCCAACCCGCTTTCATATCTTAGGTAAGTTACGGCAGGTCAGCCCGCACTGGTAGGAATTGGCCTAAATCAAACCCACAAGTCTTTAGGAAGAATACTCAAACCTAACTATGAAATACTCAAACATAATTTATGTGAATTTGGATGCCCTTAGGTCTTATAAAGAATTTGTTTCTTTCGCTCATAATCTAAGAAAACATAATTTCACATTGCAACCCTAAAACCTAACTATGAAATACTCAAACATATAATTGAACAAACATTAAAGCACCTCATCAATGAAAAGAACTTCATAAATCTATGGAAAAGATGTAAACTCATTAATCTTAACGAGATAGATTTATAAAGATTGATTATAAAGGATGTATACACGTTTTAGCAACTACCTATCTTTTCTTTAGGTAAGAATAAGGGATACATACGAGCTTATCGATTACAAGTTTGGTACTTGTATAGTTTCACTTGAGTTGGGGATAAAAAATGCAAAAGTAAAAAAGAAACCACAAATCACACATAAAATTCATAGAGTATAAAGACATGTGCACATCTAAACCTTGACTGTGTGTTTACCGATCTTTATTTTGCACCGTCTAGGCCTTAGGAAACCGATCACAGGATGTTACATCTTTTGGTCTCATTATGCATGTCTTCATTTTCTAAGTATGATCTCTCAACTTTATCTTTCAGTGCTAGTAACATTCTCTCATGTGACGCCGATGACTCCTTTAGCGTGTCCTCCACCTGAAAGAGATCCAGATCTAGTTATTACCTGATACATCAAGAATCAGTAGTGTTGCCTAGAGTTAATGGAAAGGAAATTACCATCTGTGCCATCATGTTCATTTGTTGGCCATACGATATTTCTAACTGCTTCTTCATCTCTTCTACCTCTGTGTTCTCAGGCTTCTTAGATTGTACCTCCATTTCCTGTTCCATAAGCATCTCACCTTGTCTCTGAGAAATCGTAAGGATTCAAACATATCAACAAATGTTATATAGGATAAGTAAACATTAGAATTATGAAGAGTAGAAGTAAAGTAATCACAGTTTCACCTTTTCATTTAGATCATTTTCTTCAGTAAACAACGCTTTCCCACCGTTGAGATTTTCAATGGCTTCGACATGGGCAAGGAGCTGTTTAACTTGCTCGATCTTCTTGACTTCATCCGTAGTCTTGTTATTAAACAAAACCCTTCTTCCGCCACACAATCTAAGAACTGTCTGAAAATGAAAAAGTCCATTTGAAGTACGCATATAAGATAGGCAGAGACCTATGTTGCAAAAATAATTTTCATAATCAAACTAACTTGACCTTCAAAAATTCAGGGCAGCCTCTGGACAAATAGTCGTCAAGTGTCTTGTTTTCCTTTTCCAAAACATCACCACCAGTGAAGAGAACGACCAAATAGTCAACAATTTTACTGCCAAAAAGGAGCTGTAACTTGTTAAGTGCGGCCTCTTCCTCTTTTAAAATGTCAGTCCCCACAGATAGTACTAACACCACAGCATGTAACCCTCCATCCGTGAGGGTAAGGCAATTGATGATCTCCTTGTTCATATAATCCGTAGACACGGACAAATCGAAGAGACCTAAATCACGAAACCATTCCACAGCCAGACTTTTACGAACTTTATAAAGGCAAGATTCCGCAACACAATCTAACCACCTTAAAATCAGATATTATGACCCAAAAATCATAATGAACATTGTGTGCTCATGAAAAGAGACATAGCCTCACTTCATTCAAATGTTAAAGGAGAAACATACCAGGAGTGTCAATCACATTGATTATCTGGCCATCTAGTGTCTTAGCTTTACATGTCTTACATTCCACGGTTTCCAAGATGAACACTTCTTTTCCGATGAGAGAGTTCCCGGTGGAGCTTTTCCCGTTTCCGGTAGGCCCCACAAGAACTATGTTTCTCACTGGCTCTGACGCTGACGGTTGTGCCCGATCACTCATGTTTTTCTGGTTAAGAAACTAAATTACTGGTAAATCTTATAAGCTAATAAAATTGTACAATTTGTAGAACGATTATAGATGAAGGAGATTTTACTATGTAAAGAAAAAAAAACTAGATACTGAAAATTTTTGCGAGAAAAAGAATGATATAGGTAGGACACACTTAAGCACACGGCAACTCTATGACTTCCTCAGTTTTGACATTCGTTTTCTTAGTTATTGTCCGGCCATGTCTTGGCTTGTCTTCAAAGTTTTTTTAATTTTATTTTTGTCAACTATGTTTTTTTGTACGTATCTTATTTCACGTTGAATTTGAATAGAGTTTAGTTTAGAAATAACATAATATTTTTGTGCCATTTGATTTTACTATGGTGTGTAATAATTGAAAAAGTCTTTTTGGAATAACTTGAGAAAGTTTCAACTCAATGATAAACCTTTTCTTGGAAAAAAAAAGGTTGGGAGCAATCCTAAGTATAATCTGTTATATGGCTACGTAAACTAAATCAATCTACTCGTACCCAAAAAAAAAATTAAAAAGAAAAAGTAACGCATGGTGAAATGAACCAAAAAAAAAACGTCATGTTGCCGATCAGGCCATAACCGTTAATTCTATCACATGAAGGAATATGTTTACTTTGATGCAGATTCTTTTCAACTAAAAATTAAACCCATCGAACTCAATAATAAACCTAAAGATTCTTTTCAATCACTTTGGCCTAAACCTAGGAGGTCAAATAACCTAAAGAAGCGATTTAATTAGCAGATGGGAATCTAAACCAGGCACATTGAGATCAAACGGGTCCATATGAATTTCCAGGTCCAAGTCCAAATTACTACTACACCATTTCACTCGGGTTTCTTTTTTTTATATATATTCCAGTTTCATTATTTAATGCTTTAAAAAAAAAAAACACAAAGCTACAATGTCC